>JAEEGH010000802.1_pt1 | contig 98147 bp, 76 predicted proteins | sample 9134181 | NCBI WGS metagenome assembly JAEEGH01 (sample SAMN16246544, study PRJNA631951) | gut metagenome | biome: gut microbiome; feature: rumen; material: DP-attached | host: Bos | place: Iran: Karaj | collected 2018-10 | reverse complement strand
AATCGACAAAGTTATTTCTTTATTAAAGTAATAAATATATAATAAGCAAAGCGATTTATCGCTGCGCTTACTTGGCCCTATGGAGAAGCGGCTTAACTCATCGCCCTCTCAAGGCGACATCCACGGGTTCGAATCCCGTTAGGGTCACCACACAGAAATTTACCCGCTACAAAATGAATCGGAATTCAATTCGATATAAAAAGTAGTGGGTTTTATTTTGCCTAGCATAGCTAGAAATACAGTATAAAACGCGAAAAGTATTATCGAATCAATATGGTACGGGTTGTAATTATGACCCTATTTGTATGTGGGAATTGTGGGAAGCGTGCGGGGAGACTCGCTACTTTTGGTGAATGTTTTGATTAGAAAATATATAATTAGAAATATGAAATATTCTAGTTTGGAAGATGAAATTCAATTTCTAAGAAGTCTTAAATATTTAGATTTATGCAAATATTTGCAAGACAAATACGGAATTCCTCAAGGTGATTATTTTGTATCCGAATCTTGTGCAACGCCTAATTTAAAAATTAAACGTTCTAATGAAGGCTTATTTATTCATCATATAAAGGAATGCGAATTTCCTGATTTATCTAAGAAAGAAATGGCACTTTTAATGCCATATGAATATCAAAAAGCTAACAATTTAGTTTATTGCAATTACTTCGAACACCTCCTTCTCCACATCGATATTGTGTTGGAATACATGACAAAAGAGTTTATTGGAATCTATCCTAATTTAAAAAAGCCAGGAGTAGTGGTTGTTGGCATGGGCGGATTAGTAAATTTTATTCTTCCTGAAATTGTTGATTACATCAATGGCTATCAATATCAAAAAAGTCATCTCATTAATGCCCTAAAAATCATTGATGGTAGAGAGTATTTGTTTGTTGAAATTGTTAAGGATTTTGAAAATGAACTTAGAAAACCTAAACATGGATCAAAATACTTGACCGGTGGTTTTATTCAAAAAAGAAAATTTCACGCATCTTTTTTTGAAGGGAAGATGACAAGAAACGGAAGAATTAAATCATTACTGAAAGAATTCGATCAAGAAGGAGTTAAAAAATGAAATTATTACCGTGTTATAAAGCAAAAGGTGTCGAGTTAATAAAAGAATGTTTCGCTATTGAAGGCGATAATATTTTTATTAATGTCGATGCGGATAATTATCAGAAAATATTCAAAGCGCTTGCGCTATTAATTCCGGAACCATGTTTCTTTATTTTGGAAGTTCCTTGTGACGAATTAAAAGAACAAGAATTAAGAAAAACAAATTATGATCCTTTTCATAAAGATGTTTACTATTTAGATGGCATTGGCCACCAAGTCATTGAATCGTTTTTGACGGACTTAGACGACATACTTATTAATGATGGTTTATCGTTGTTTGGATTTTCTGCTTTCGAAGATCAAATAGAAATTATGAAAGGGAAATATAATCTCATTACCATTTATGCAAAAGACAAGGAACCATTCGTTAAAAAATTGGCTGAGTTAGGTTTGGAAAAGGTTGAAAGGATTATAACTGTTGGTGATATTCTTAATGAAAACAATCCAGGATACGCCGAAAGATATAACGGCAAAAATGGGAGAAATGTTAATTCGTTGATAAAAATGTTAGAAGAGGCTGGCTTATATCTAGACCACACAGATGATATCTAACAATATTGTCTCGAATCAATCCCGTATGGGTTCCAATATTATGTGGGAATTTAACGATAACGATTAAAAATGATTAAAAAGAGGCGAAAACCATGTGGGAATCGCCTTTTTATGTGGGAATAGTATAACTTCAAAAACATCATAACTTATTCGGAAATTCCCACATCCGTTTCCTGAGCAATCAAGATTTACTAACCCGGCCTTTATATATGGACTTCCAATAGAAAATTATGATTTTATCATAATAAAGAACTATTTTAGAGTTCTACGAACAACCCATAATTAAAGAATATTTAAACCCAAATTAGTATCATAAATAACTAGAATTACAACCAAAAAGTAGCGTATACAGCCCCTAACGCTTCACCAACTTAGGAACATAGGATTGATACAAAAGTGTCAGTCCTTTTTCTTTAGATTCAATCTATGTTTTTTAATATACGTGGTTTATAGGTCGCTTCTAAAAATACTATTTTTTATTAAAAATCGTGCGAACTTATTTATATTACTGCTTAAAAACATAGGACTTTATGGAAATGGACTCTATATTTAGATATAATCACAATTGATTATCGTTTTGCATAGGCAAGCAATCCCAGGATTTACAGAGGAGTTGGACGAAAAAATGGCAGAGAAACGGAATATGATTGATATAAATGAGAAATATATGAAAAGGTGCTACGAATTAGCGATAAGCGCAGGTAAAAAAGGGTTTGACACTTTTGGTGCGGTATTGGTTTGTGACGGCAAAATTCTGGAAGAAGCTGAGAATACTGCTGATTATAAAAAGAAGATTTTTGGTCATGCAGAATTTAATCTTGTTCATAAATGTGCAAATAAGTATACAGACGACATTTTAGAAAAGTCTGTAGTCTACACAAGCTGTGCCCCATGTGAGAGGTGCCTGGCAGCAATAGCCTCACTTGGAGTTCATCAGGTTGTATGTGGGGTTTCATACAAAGAATTCTGCAAATTACTTCCGTTTGATTATCAGGCCGTAGACAGAGAAGATTTGCTTAAGCAACTTGGAATAGATATGACACTTACTGAATCTGTGCTTGAAGATGAAGGTATGCACGTCTTTGAATGGTGGGGCGGAGAATATCGTCCTTTAGACGAGCTTATTGCAGAAATGGATGAGGTAAAACAGAAAAGTAAATAGGCAAATTTCAGGTTGTCGAGATGATGCGATAGCAAGTTATTTCGGAAGATAATCTTGCTAAGTGTGGGTTCATGGGTTCAAAAGTGAACCCACGAAAGTGAACCCACGGAAAAATCATCCATGTCATGAAAAGGAGCAGTAGTAAACTACCCTGATTTTTACTACGTTTCATGACCAAGATTTGCCACACTTTGCGCGAGTTTGCCATTTTGACCGAATTTCTGTAAAATGAGGTACCTCTCGGGCAGGTTGGCAAACTGGCGCAAACTCAAACATTTTGATGAGGTTTTGGAGAAAGAAAATGCCGATAAAAGTTTTATTTGTCTGCCACGGCAACATCTGCCGGTCGCCGATCGCGGAGTTTGTTTTGAAGGATATGCTGAAGAAAGCGGGACGGGAACGGGAGTTTCTGGTGGAATCGGCGGCGACCAGTACGGAAGAGATCTGGAACGGCGTCGGCAATCCCGTGTATCCGCCGGCCGCGCGGGTGTTGCAGGTGCACGGGATCCGCGGGTTCGAGCAGAAACGGGCGCGGCAGTTAAATCGCGCGGACTACGAGCGTTTCGACCTGCTGATCGGCATGGATCGGGCGAATATCCGGAACATGGAGCGCATGACCGGACATTCGGCGCGCGAGGGGAAGATCCGGCTGCTTCTGGATCTCACAGATCGTGCGGGCCAGGAGGTCTCGGATCCGTGGTATACGAGGGATTTTGAAACCGCCTATCGGGATATCGAAGAAGGATGCCGCGGGCTTTTAAAAGAACTGGGCGTGTGATACACGCATATGAAAAGGGGGAGCAGCTATGAGTTCGATCTTGATCAAGGATACGACAAAAGAAGAACGCGAGCAGATCATCCGCGCTTCGCTGGATTGCGGGGGCGGGTGCGAGAACTGCTCATCCTGTTGGCTGGGAGGCGGATCTCCCTGGGAGATCTATCAGGACTACATTGACGGAAAGAAGGAGATCTCCGAGATCAACGCCGAATATATGGACCGCTACCGTCAGGGGCACAAGATCCTCTGACAGAAGGGTCAGCGGGCAATGCGTAAGAACCCGGGACGAAAACCTATCTGGGGCCGGTCGAAAGCACCAAATGGAAAAGATAGAATAAAACTTGACAAATAGTCCCCCCTAGTATATACTGGCATACTGGGAGGGACTATTGGATTCATTAGCCGTTTAAGGAGTAAACCTATGACGCAATTTATTGTAACGGGGATGACATGTGCTGCGTGTCAGGCCCGTGTGGAGAAGGCGGTCGGGAAGCTACCGGGGGTCAGATCCGTGAGCGTTTCGCTTCTGACGAACTCAATGGGAGTTGAGGGCGATGTCAGCGAGGCGGATGTGATCCGGGCGGTGGAAGCGGCCGGTTACGGCGCGAAACTTAAGAGTAGTGCCGAAGTAAAACAGAAGAGCACGTCGGAGAGGCTGGCGGCCGAAGAAGAGGCGCTGAAGGATCATGAGACGCCGAAACTGGTACGGCGTCTGATCTGGTCCATCGGCTTCCTGCTCGTTTTGATGTACCTGTCCATGGGACATAACATGCTGGGACTTCCGGTTCCGGGCTTCCTTAAGCATAATCATTTGGGGCTGGCGCTGACACAGATGTTGCTGGCGATCATCGTGATGTTCATCAATCGGGCGTTTTTCATCTCCGGTTTTAGGTCGCTGCTTCATAGAAGTCCGAATATGGACGCTCTGGTGGCGCTGGGCTCGTCGGTATCCTTTTGCTGGTCGCTGTATGTGATCTACAGAATGACGATCATGATCACGCAGGGGACGCCGAACGCGGACCTGATGGAGATGTACCATAGTCAGTTGTACTTTGAGTCTGCGGCGATGATACCGGCATTGATCACGGTGGGGAAAATGCTGGAGTCGCTGTCGAAAGGGCGGACCACGGATGCGCTGAAGAACCTGATGAAGATGGCACCGAAGACCGCCGTCATCGAGCGTGAAGGAGCCGAGATCGAGGTGGGCATCGATGAGGTGCAGGCGGGCGCTCTGTTCGTGGTAAGACCCGGTGAGGCGATCCCGGTCGACGGCGTGATCCTCGAAGGGGAAACTTCGGTCGATGAGTCCGCATTGACCGGGGAATCGATCCCTGTGGATAAAGCCGCAGGAGACAGCGTGAGTGCCGCGACGATAAACCAATTCGGATATTTCAAGGCACGGGCGAGCCGTGTCGGTGAGGATACGACGTTCTCACGGATCATACAAATGGTCAGTGATGCAGCGGCCACGAAGGCGCCGATCGCCAGGATCGCAGATAAGGTCTCGGGCATATTCGTTCCGATGGTGATCGCCATCGCTACCGTTGTTTTCGGTATATGGATGGCGGTCGGAGCAGGCGCCGCAGAGGCTCTGGAGCGGGCGATCAGTGTACTCGTGATCAGCTGCCCGTGTGCGCTGGGACTGGCTACGCCGGTCGCGATCATGGTCGGGAACGGCGTGGGCGCGAAAAACGGGATCCTATTTAAGACGAGCGAAGCGCTGGAAACGGCCGGTAAGGTGCAGATCGTGGCGCTGGATAAGACCGGAACCATTACCGCAGGGCGGCCGGAGGTGACGGATATTCTGCCCGCGGCCGGTGTAACCGATGCGGAACTGGTGGCGACAGCTTACCAGCTGGAAGTGCGAAGTGAACATCCTCTGGCTAAGGCAGTCGTGAACGCGGTGAATGATCCTCCTTGCGCGGCGCAGCCTGTCGTGAACTGGACGGCATTGCCCGGAAACGGTATTTCAGCGGAGCAGGGCGGAGAGGCGTTGCATGCGGGATCCGGCTCGTTTATCCGAACCGTATGCACGGTGGATCCTGCGATGGAGGAGCAGGAGCAGAACCTCGCAAAAGAGGGGAAGACGCCGCTGTTCTTCGCGAGGGCGGGGAAACTGCTCGGCATTCTCGCGGTCGCCGATGTTATCAAGGAGGACTCCGCGCGGGCCGTTCAGGAGTTGAAGAACATGGGCATTGGAGTGGTCATGCTGACCGGGGACAATGAAAGGACGGCCCGGGCGATCGGTACGCAGGCCGGGGTCGATCACGTCATCGCGGGCGTGCTCCCGGATGGGAAGGAAGCGGTGACGCGGACCTTGCAGGAAAGAGGAAAGGTCGCGATGGTCGGAGACGGAATCAATGATTCTCCTGCACTTACGCGTGCAGATATCGGGATCGCGATTGGAGCGGGCGCGGATGTTGCCGTTGATTCGGCGGATATCGTCCTGATGAATTCAAAACTTACGGACGTATCGGCGGCCGTACGGCTCAGCCGAAAGACGCTTAAGAATATCTATGAGAATCTCTTCTGGGCGTTTGCCTATAATATAATACTTATTCCTATGGCGGCGGGCATCTATCCCGGAATCCGCATGAACCCGATGTGGGGGGCGGCGGCCATGTCGCTGTCGAGTTTCACCGTGTGTATGAATGCGTTGAGACTCAACCGGGTGCGCGTGCATGACGCGACGCATGACCGGAAGATGAAACATCCGGCTTCTTTAGAGGAAGTACAAACGATCTATGTCAATGAAAATGAAACGGAGGAAAAGACGATGACGAAGACACTGAAGGTAGAAGGAATGATGTGCGAACACTGTGAGGCGCGTGTGAAGAAGGCACTGGAGGCAGTTGCAGGCGTTGAGAGCGCGGTTGCGGATCACAATGCGAATACTGCAGTCGTTACATTGACCGCGGAAGTAGCAGATGACGTGCTGCGTAAGGCCGTGGAGGACCAGGATTATAAGGTTATTTCCGTTCAATAAAAGGTGAGTGAACATGGAAGGCATGAAAGTGAACCGCTCAAAAGAACAGAAAAAGTCCCTCCTCAACCGCCTGAAACGGCTGGAAGGCCAGATAAGAGGACTGGAAAAAATGATCGAAGAGGATGCTTACTGCAACGATATCCTGCAGCAGTCCATGTCTGCGGCTTCCGCGATGGATGGCTTCAATCAGGAACTGCTGGGTTATCACGTAAAAGGGTGCGTAACGGAAGGCATCAAAAACGGAAACGAGGAGATCGTGGACGAATTACTCAAAACGGTGCGAAAACTTATGAAATAAGCGTAGATCGCAACGGATGAAAGCGGAAGTAAACGTAGTATGGGATTATTTGAATTATTGTTACTGGCGGTCGGTCTGGCGATGGATGCGTTCGCGGTGTCCATCTGCAAAGGACTGGCAGTTAAAAAGATCACGTTAAAAGAATATCTTTTGTGCGGCATTTGGTTCGGCGCTTTTCAGGGGCTGATGCCGCTGGCGGGTTATCTGATCGGCTCGCGTTTCGAAGACCTGATCAACACGATCGCGCCGTGGGTGGCGTTTGTTCTGCTCACATTGATCGGGGGCAATATGATTAAAGAGGCCTTCGAAACGGAAGAGGAAGTGAAGCCGGGCTTCGATGTGAAGACGATGTTTATGATGGCCGTCGCGACCAGCATCGACGCGCTGGCGGTCGGTATCACATTCGTGGCCGTTCCGGTCCGCGTGTTTACGGAGGCGGACTTCGTCAATGTATTGTTTGCGGTCGTAGTCATCGCGGTAATTACCTGCATCATCTCCATGGTCGGCGTAAAGATCGGCCATATATTTGGGACGCGGTACAAAGCCGGCGCGGAGATCATGGGCGGAACGATCCTGATCTTCATCGGCCTGCGTTCGCTTATCACACACCTGGATCGGTCGCAGGCGCTCGCCGACTCCGAAACGATCTTCGGTATGCTGATTCCATTGGCCGGAACGGTTTTGGGAGCGGCGATCGTGTACGCCCGAAAGAACCGGATCACGGAGGACCTGCGGACGATTCTGGCCGGCGGCACGGCAGGTATCATGATCTCGATCGCCGTATGGGGCATGATCGAGCCCGCCGTCCAGGGAATGCGCGGGAATTATAGGCATGAGATCATTCCGGTCGTTCTGTGCTTCTGCGGCGGCGTGCTGATCCAGTATCTCGTGGACAGCATCGTGCCGCACACGCATGCTTATGCCGGCATCACGGAGGGGCCGAAGAGCCAGTTGGATCCGGCGGTGAAGATGATGCTGACGGAGGTGATCCATCACATCCCCGAGGGGATCGCATTGGGGGCGATCTACGCCGGGCATTTCTTAAAGACAGAGTGGATCTCGGTCTCCACGGCGCTCGTTCTGGCGATCGCGATCGCGCTGCAAAACATCCCGGAAGCACTTTTTGTTTCGCTTCCGATCCATGAGAAAGGGACGAATACCGGTAAGGCGTTCTTTATGGGCATCGTTTCAGGCGTGCCGATCCCGCTGCTCGGTATCATCACGGTTATCGTATCCCTGCTCTTTCCCAATATATTGCCCTATGTCATGGCATTTGCCGGAGGAGCTCTGATCTACACTACGATCGAAGAGATCCCGCAACTGGCTTCCCAAAAGGGCAATGATAAAGGAGCGTTCGCCTTCGTGATCGGATTTGCGATCGTGATGCTGATGATTTTTATTTGAGAAAATACAGTATAATGGATAGACCAGACAGATCTTGAGGTGCAGAGAATGGTATTACAGATCACGCAGAAGTATTTGTGGCTTCCGGTTCATAAGGACGCAGAGGTGCAGAAACTGCATTTTTACGCAGCCGGAGAGAAAGTTAATGAACTGGATGTGAAACTGGATGTTTTGCATCCGGAGCGTTTCTTTGCACTGGATGTCGGACGTTTCATCGGACAGAAGATCGAGATCGTCGGCGACGTATCGGAGGATGTGCTCGGGAAGCTTACATGTCATGAGAACCGTCCGGACACTTTCTATTCGGACCGCCCTGCCTTGCATTTTACGGCAGAGACCGGCTGGATCAATGACCCGAACGGTCTTGTGTATGCGGACGGCGTGTACCACCTTTACTATCAGTGGAATCCCTTCGGCACCGAATGGGGCAATATGCACTGGGGCCATGCGGTGAGCCGGGATCTGATCACTTGGGAACACCGGCCGGTAGCGCTCATGCCCGACGAATTCGGTACGGTCTACTCCGGTTGCGGCTGGCAGGACCATGAGGGCGTGGCCGGCTTCGGCAAGGATGCGCTGTTGTTTTATTACACGGCGGCAGGAGGCAGCAACCAATGGTCGACCGATCAGGGAAATAAACATACGCAGAGACTCGCCATATCCACGGATGGTGGGGAGACCCTGCAAAAAGTCGGGACCGTGATCGAGCACATTAGGGGTGAGAACCGCGATCCGAAGGTTTTTTGGCATGCGGAAAGCGGCGCCTATATAATGGTGCTGTATTTGGATGGCACGGAGTTTGCCATCTTCCGGTCGGCAGACCTGCTTCACTGGCAGGAAAGTCAGCGGTTTTCGGCGGAGCGAATGTGGGAGTGTCCGGGATTATTTGCGTTGCCGGTCGAAGAGCGGCCCGGGGAGAAGAAGTGGGTATTCTGGTCTGCGGACGGATACTACCGGATCGGTGATTTTGACGGATATGCGTTTCATCCGGAGACGGAAGTGCTCACGGGTTATGATACGAAACTGGGCTATGCCGCGCAGACATTTGCCGGAGTGGAAGACCGCGTGGTCAGTATGACGTGGCTTCGCACACAGCAGGATGCAGGCGGGTTTCGGGGAATGATGGCGATCCCGACTAAGCTGTCGCTGAAAGAATGCCCGGACGGGCTGCGTTTGTGCTTTCGGCCGGTTCGGGAATTCCGGGAGCGCTTAGTAAAAGCAGGCGAAGAAGTTGGTGTAAACGGGCGCGTTGCGATACCGCTTGCATCCGAACCGATGGTCGCAAAGATCGACGACACGGCCGGGACTCCTGTGGTTATCGGAGTGGATGAAACGAAGATCCACATCGAAGAAACCGACAAGCCGGTTTGGGTCATCATTGACCGCGGGATCGTGGAGTATTTCGCAGACGACGGCCGTATCTACGGAGCAGTTGAGGCCGACGCGAACATTTTGACGAAGGAGCTGGCTGTGGAGGCAGAGAACGGAAGTGTTCAATGCTTTCGTTGCAGCAAGTGAGGAGAAGGATGAACGAGTATAAAGATTATGGCCGTCTGGTCGGCGTGAAGTATGAATCAAGCGGTGGAAGCATGAATTTCCATTCCGAGTTTGACATCGAGGTCAATACATCGGAGATCGTATATACGACATACTATGAGAACTATTATTTTGATGATCTTGAGGGGGAAGCGGACGAGGCGAAGCTGGCTGAACTGGACGGCGTCGGACGCGTATATCCGAAGGAAGATGAATGGGTCGACGAGGGACTCGTGGAGCGAAGGCACGCGCCGGTGTCCTCAGAACTCTGGCAAGTTTTAGCAGAGGAGTTTGAGTACCTGAAGCCGGAACTAGCGGAGTGCAAAGAGACCACCCGGGAGGACGTCTGGAAATGGGAGCATGAAAATGAAGTGCTGGATGGCGGAGACTATTCGTTGCTTCATCTGACTTGGGAGTCGGATGCGGGCATCTATACCGCGCAGTTTCGGATCCCCTCCAGCCGGCGGTGGTCCACGATCCATGAAACGTTGCACGAAATGGTGCGTCCGCTGGGCAGAGACCTGCGTCGCATCGGTGAAAAGCAGCTGGTTGAGATGCTTCTGTCGACGACGCGTTATTCTTACCAGATCACACCGGTCCACGGAGAGGCATCGTACTACTTCTTTATCCACGATGAAGCTTATAGCGGAAGCAAAAGCAAACGCCTCACCCCCGAGCAGTGGTATGTGGTGAGGGACCATTTGAACACACTGGATCTGTCGGATGTAAAGCAGGGCGCATATAGCGATCGCTACTATCTGAGATTTACATACAACGACCATGAAAGCGGCTTGTATTATCTGATCGATCCGAAAACGGAGGACAGGATACGGGCATTTATTCTCAGTCTGGGGTATTGATACAAGTGTAGAGCCACCAAAACCACCGGAAAATGCGGTTTTGGTGGTTTTTTGTATAAGAACGGGTCGGGATGGAAGGGCGCCGGCCACCGAAAGGGGAGAAAAAGCAGGTTTTGGTTGCTTTTTCGAAGAGGAACGGGTCGGAACGGAAGGGCGCCGGCCACCGAAAGAGGAGAAAAAGCGGTTTTGGTTGCTTTTTCGAAGAAGAACGAGCCGGGACGGAAGGGCGACGGCCACCGAAAGAGGAGAAAAAGCGGGTTTTGGTTGCTTTTTCGAAGAAGAATGGGCCGGAGAAGAAAACAGAGCCTGTGAAAAACGAGGTTTCGTTTTTCACAGGCTCTTTCTATGCGTGTATCAGCGGGAAGCGGCTCATACACCGTGTTTTTTGATGTGCGCTTTGATTGCTTCGAAGGTCGTTTCGCTGATGTAATGTTCGATACGGCAGGCGTCTTCAGTCGCCGTGGCTTCGTCTACGCCGAGGTCCATGAATAATTTCGAGAGGACGGTATGCCGTTCGTAAATGGTCTTTGCGATCTTCTCGCCGGCTTCGGTCAGTTTGATATATCCGTCCTTATCTTTTATAACCAGTCCGGCGTCCTTAAGAAGCCCGAGACCTCTGCTGACAGAGGGTTTCGAATACCCCAGATGTTCGCCGATATCAATGCCGCGAACAGCGTTCGATTTCTGCGAAAGAATGTAGATCGTTTCCAGATACATTTCTCCCGATTCCAATAATGACATACGTACATCTCCCTTCAAGTACTTGTTAGCATAAACTTACCACAAAATGGGCGCAGATACAACCATTTTATAAGTAATTTAATAAAAATGCTTGACAGGTTAGGCAAGGCTAACTATAATATAGCGTGGTTAGATAATGCTAACCATATATTTTTATCGAACGGTTAGTCAAAACTAACCGAGAAAGGCTGGAAAGAAGCATGATGCCTCTGGTTTATGCAGAAGCCGGAGAGCCGCAGATCATCAAAAAGATCGGCGGAAATCCGGAGGTCAAAAAGCACCTGGAACACTTGGGTTTCAATGTTGGTGGAGAGGTGAGCGTCGTGAGCGCGCTGGGCGAGAACCTGATCGTAAAGGTGAAGGAGAGCCGCGTGGCGGTCAGTGACGAATTGGCTAGGAAAATCATGGTTTGATGCAGAGAGGAGAAAAAATGAAGACGTTGAAAGATGTGAAGATCGGCGAGACAGTTAAGGTTGTTAAGCTTCACGGAGCCGGAGCGGTGAAACGCAGGATCATGGACATGGGGATCACGAAGAATACCGCAGTCTATGTCCGCAAGGTTGCACCGCTGGGTGACCCGATTGAGGTGATGGTACGGAATTACGAGCTGTCGCTTCGTAAGGCGGACGCGGAAATGATCGAAGTTGAGTAGGAAAGGAAGAAAGAAAAATGGGTATTCGCATAGCACTTGCAGGAAATCCGAACAGTGGTAAGACCACCCTGTTCAACGCCCTCACCGGATCGAACCAGTTCGTAGGTAACTGGCCGGGCGTAACGGTCGAAAAGAAAGAGGGTAAGTTAAAGAAGTTCGATGACGTAACGATCACCGACCTTCCGGGCATCTATTCATTGTCCCCATATACGTTGGAAGAAGTCGTAGCCAGAAACTACCTCATCGGCGAGCGTCCGGATGCGATCTTAAACATCATCGACGGAACGAACCTGGAGAGAAACCTGTATCTGACGACGCAGCTCACCGAGCTGGGTATCCCGGTCGTTGTTGCGATCAACATGATGGATGTTGTGAAGAAGAACGGCGATGAGATCAAGACGGGCGAACTGGCGCGCCAGCTGGGATGTAAGGTCGTTGAGATCTCGGCGCTGAAGGGCGACGGCATCAAGGAGGCTGCGCAGGAAGCGGTCAATGCCGCAAAGGGCGGAAATACCGTTCCGCTGCATACATTCTCCGGACCGGTCGAACACGCGATCGCACACATCGAGGAGGCAGTCGTTCACGATATGCCGGAGGAGCAGCAGAGATGGTACGCGATCAAGATCTTCGAGCGCGATGACAAGGTCCTCGAGCAGTTGAAGATCGATGAAACGAAGATGAAGCATATTGAGAACGACATCAAAGCAGCGGAAAAAGAGCTGGATGACGATTCTGAAAGTATCATCACGAACGAACGTTACATCTACATCGCCGAAGTGATCAAGGCTTGCTACAAAAAGAAGAACGCAGGCGCATTGACCACATCGGATAAGATCGATAAGGTCGTTACAAATCGGTGGCTCGGTCTGCCGATCTTTGCGATCGTTATGTTCCTGGTTTACTGGATCGCCATGAAGGGCATCGGCGCATCCGCAACGGATTTCACAAATGATAATATCTTCGGTGACGGTTTCCATCTGTTCGGCATGGACGGCGGATACGGCGAGATCGCCGAGGAGTACGCAGAAGCATCTGCGATCGTTGATGGTTACGATGCGTATATCGAGGAGAACGGAAGTGCTCCGACCGGTGACTTCATCTATACCGTGGAAGACGAGGAAACGCTGGAGATCACAGAGGAGACCGCGAGTCTTGAAGATTACGAGGCGGCTGTGAAGAAGCTGGAAGAGATCGGCGACGAGCCGGATCCGGCGGACTACGGAACTTGGATTCCGGGTATTCCTGTCCTCGTGGAAAATGCTTTGGATAAGGCAAATGCGGCGGACTGGCTGAAGAGCCTGATCCTGGACGGCATCATCGCCGGTGTCGGCGCCGTCTTAGGTTTCGTTCCGCAGATGCTCGTTTTGTTCCTGATGCTGGCCTTCCTGGAGGCTTGCGGTTACATGGCGCGTATCGCGTTCGTTCTGGACCGTGTATTCCGTAAGTTCGGCCTCTCCGGTAAGTCCTTCATCCCGATGCTGATCGGCGTCGGCTGCGGCGTGCCCGGTATCATGGCGAGCCGTACCATCGAAAACGAAAGAGACCGTCGTATGACGATCATGACCACGACATTCATCCCTTGTAGCGCAAAGATCCCGTTCATCGCGATGATCGCAGGTGCGATCTTCAACGGTTCCGCATGGGTATCGACCTCTGCTTACTTCATCGGTATGGCAGCCATCATTATCTCCGGTATCATGCTGAAGAAGACGAAGATGTTCGCCGGCGATCCGGCTCCCTTCGTTATGGAGCTCCCGGCGTACCACATGCCGACCGTGGGCAATGTCCTTCGTTCCATGTGGGAGCGTGGCTGGTCCTTCATCAAGAAGGCCGGAACCATTATCTTCCTGTCCACCATCGTGATCTGGTTCCTGAGCCGCTTCGGCAACACATCGGACGGCTTCCGTATGCTGGAAGAGGAAGAGTTGGATCAGTCTATCTTAGCTAATATCGGTAATGCGATCGCATGGATCTTCGCACCTTTGGGCTGGGGCAACTGGCAGGCGACCGTGGCTTCGATCACCGGACTCGTTGCTAAGGAGAACATCGTCGGTACCATGGGTATCCTGTATGGCGGCGGCGAACTGACGGTATGGCAGACATTGGCCGCGGCGTTCACGACCGTGACCGGTTTCTCCTTCCTCGTATTCAACCTGCTCTGTGCACCTTGTTTCGCAGCGATCGGTGCGATCAAGCGGGAAATGAATAATCACAAATGGACATGGTTCGCGATCGGCTACCAGTGCGGTTTCGCATACATCATTGCCCTGATGATCACCCAGATCGGCGGCGCATTTACCGGCGACCTGAATGTCGTAGGCCTGATCGCCTCGATCGCAGCATTCGCGGGCATCGTTTACATGTTGTTTATCAAGAAGTATAAAGAGGCAGAAAAACTGACTCAGATCAAATAAAGAGAGGATGGTAGATTGATGATGGAATGGCTCTTAGCGAATATCGGAACCATCCTGATCACACTGATCCTGATCCTGACAGTGGCCGCCGTCGTGCGGTCACTGATCCGGGATAAAAAGCAAGGGAAATCGATCTGCGGCGGAAACTGCGCACATTGCAAGATGTGCGCAGCCTGCCACAAAGTGCGGGCCGAGGCGAAAAACAAGACGGTATAGGCGCATCGGCGTGGTAAGGATAGGATGAAGATGACTATAGGGAATTCTACGGAAGATTATCTGAAAAGTATTCTGGTACTGCAGTTCAAACAGGGATCGGTCCGCTCGGTGGATGTGGCAAAAGAACTCGGGGTCACGAGACCCAGTGTATGTACTGCCATGAAAAAACTGCGCGAGAAGAAACTGATCCGTGACGATGCCTCCGGCACGATACACCTCACAAAAGCAGGAAAAAAACTGGCGGAGGAAGTGGTGAAAAAACATACGCTGATCAAAAACTTCCTGATCAGTATCGGTGTAAATGAGAGGACTGCGGCTTCAGAAGCATGCAGGATCGAACATGCGATCGGTAATGAGACTTGTGAGCGCCTTCAGGAACTGTATGAAAGCAGACTTTTCACCGACGCTCGACCGGAGGGTGAGCACGGAGCCTGAAGAGCGGACGTCTGTTTTCGGGGCATATGTGATGTCAGGGTGGAAAAACACGGCGAAATAGGGTATAATGGACGGGAAATTATACCAAAAACAGGAAGGATGTGTGCTCTATAGTGAAAAAGGCGTTGGTGGTGATCGACATGCAAAACGATTACCTTTGGGAAAAACGGAAGAAAAAGTTTACATACGATACCGAGGAACTGGTGGCAAATGTCAACCGGGCTATTGAAGCGTATCGTGAGGATGGCTATGACATCATCTATATCAAACATATTTTACCGAAGCTTCTGTGGGGCGTCGGTTTTTCGATTCGGGGAACGCAGGGCGCGAAAATGTATCCCGGGGTGAAACTGATGTCCGCCTGGTTCTTTGAGAAGAGCCGCCCGGATACATTTACCTCGCGGGAATTCCGAAAGCATGTGAAAGAGCGAGGTTACGGAGAAATGGTGCTGTGCGGTCTGGATGAGTGCGGTTGCGTCGGTGCGACGGCGAAGGGCGCCGTGAAAGCAGGCCTTAAGACGTACATGCTTACAGACTGCATCGGCCGGAGGTTTCCGGAGGAACGTGTGAAGAAAATGCGGGAGGAGTTGCAGGCACTGGGTGTCGAGTATATTTAATGGGGCAGGATCGCGAAACGGTCGATCTAAGACGTAAGGTTTTCGTAAGAATTTGGTAAGACTCTGTTCAAGACTTGGACACAAACCTGTGGTATAACTTAATCAAGGTTTTCGAAGGAACGCTCGCAACCAGGATCGCGGCGGGAATCGAAAACGACATAATTACCGCGGGCGATGCCCGCAATACCCTACATTACTTTCACAGGAGGAAACTACGATGAAGAAATTAGTATTACTTGCAGCTGTTGCTGCAGCAGCATATGCAGTTACCAACAAGGATAAGATCGTTAAGCTTAAGGAGAAGGCTTGCGGTTGCAACGGTGAGTGCGAGTGCGAAGCAGCAGATGAAGATGCCGACGAGGAGTAATTGGTTTTTACCTATGTTACTCGATTCATAATAACCCCCATTTTAAGGTCTCTGCCTTCGGCAGGACCTAGTGCCCGAATATTTCTACACCGATCTATTCGGACATCCCCGATCTGTGAAAACAGATCGCCACTTTCTAACCTTTCAAGCAGAAACCGCGATGAAACCTACGTTCGTCGCGGTTTTTGTTTTCAGACTGAGCACATTGATTTGATTTTGAATTCATGATAATATACAAACGGAATGTGTGATTCCGTTCAAATACTCGTAAACGGAGGAAAGGATGTTATGGGATTTTTTGACAAATTAAAGGATGCAATGAAGCAGGCCTCGGAAAATGCGAACCGCAAAAACGCAGGTGCGCAACCGCAGGCAGCCCCGCAGAGCGCGCAGCCGGCGCAGGCTGCACATGCACCGCGTAAAGGAAACCTTCCGGAAGGCGTGATCATGGCGTTTCTCGACGAGAGGAATATGGAGCCGATCGTCTACGGAACCGATGAGAACGGCAAGGATCTGATCTTACGGGTCAGTGGCGCCGTTTATTTCAAACAGGATGATCCGGATGACACGGACCATGCGGTCCTTCGTAAGAAGGTCGCAGGCATTGCCCGCGAACATATCGTAGCAGGTATAAAGACGATCGATCCGGAGGATCTGAAATCGCTTCTGCTCCTGGCGAACCGGTTAGGCGGAGAGATCCTCGAGGATCTGAAGGCAAACGGTTATACCGCCAGCTACAAACTTCCGCTCATACTGACGCCTGTGCGCCGGCCGAACCCCGTGCCGGAAGAAGGTTCGGAAGAAAATTAAAAAAATTTTAAAAAAACTGTTGACAAACTCAAACAGTTGTATTAAGATGTGCTTAATTTGAATGATGTATGGCAAAGGCGCCACGGAGGATATCCGTGGCGCTTTTTTTGTACACACCTCAAAGATGCTCAGAATCAAGCAACCTGAGCGCGAAAGGGAGTAGCAATTGCCGAAAACGTCATTTAAAGAAATGATCACTTTTGAAGAAAGAGGCAGAGAAGATGTGCGTTGTAATGGGAATGAAAAAGAGAAATATCTCCCGCGCCGCATTTGAGAACCACATGAAGGTCACGACTTCCCGCGGACCGGATGGGATGCGGGTCATGCAGGCGGGCGATGGTTTCCTCGGTTTTCAGAGATTGTCCATCATGGGACTGACCGAGGCCGGTATGCAGCCGTTTGAACGAAACGGCAATATCGTCGTTTGTAACGGCGAGCTGTACGGCTTCCGAAACCAGAAGGCAAAACTGATCGAAGCCGGCTACTCATTCCGGAGCGACAGCGACTGTGAGATCATTCTCCCGATGTACGAACTGTACGGACGGAAGATGTTTTCTATGCTGGACGCGGAATTCGCCATGATCCTGTATGACGCTAAGGAGGGAGAATTGATCGCGGCCCGCGACCCGATCGGCATCCGGCCTTTGTTCTACGGATATGACGAATGCGGCGACATCTGTTTTGCCAGTGAAGCGAAGAACCTGGTCGGCCTGACCGAGAAGATCACACCGTTCCCTCCGGGGCACTATTATTACAAAGGCAAGTTCATCTGCTACAACGATTTGGCGGCGAGAAAGCCTTATGTGGACGATGACCTCGAGACCGTTTGCAAGAACATCCGCGAGAAACTGATCGCAGGCGTGGAAAAACGTCTGGATGCGGATGCAAAGATCGGTTTCCTGCTTTCGGGAGGCTTAGACAGCTCCCTGGTATGCGCGATCGCGACGAAGCTTTTGGGGCATCCGATCGAGACATTTGCCATCGGAATGAACGAAGACGCGATCGACCTGAAGTACGCGAAGGAGGTAGCCGAGTTCATCGGCAGCAACCATCACGAGATCATCATTAACAAGGACATCGTGCTGGGAGCACTTCGTGAAGTCATCGCGGCGCTGGGAACCTTCGATATCACGACGATCCGGGCCAGCATGGGCATGTACCTGATCTGCAAGGGCATTCGCGAGACGACCGACATACGGGTGCTTCTGACCGGCGAGATCTCCGATGAGATCTTCGGTTACAAGTACACGGACTTCGCTCCGAACGCGGAGGAATTCCAGCTGGAAGCCGAGAAGAGACTTCGCGAACTGTACATGTACGATGTGCTCCGCGCCGACCGTTGCATTTCGGTCCACTCGATGGAAGCGCGCGTGCCGTTCGGCGATCTGGATTTCGTTTCGTACGTAATGTCGATCCCGCCGGAAAAGAAGATGAATGTCTACAACAAAGGAAAATACCTGCTGCGTCATGCGTTTGAGGGCTTGGGTTACCTGCCGCAGAACATTCTGATGCGGGAGAAGGCAGCATTTTCCGATGCGGTCGGGCATTCGATGGTAGACTACTTAAAGGCCTACGCCGAAGAAGTCTACAGCGATGAAGTTTTCAAAGAGAAATGCGCGGCTTACGATTACGTGCCGCCGTTCACGAAAGAGTCGCTGCTCTATCGCGAGATCTTTGAAGAGTACTATCCCGGTCAGGCAGAGATGATAAAGGATTTCTGGATGCCGAACAAAAACTGGGAGAACTGTGATGTCAACGATCCCTCCGCCCGTGTACTTAAGAACTACGGACAGAGCGGTTGTTAATAAAAAAGGAGGATATCAAAATGGATGTTACCAAGATTTTCGGAAGTATGGTATTTAACGACGATGTGATGAAGGAACGTCTTCCCAAGGATGTATACCGTGTTCTTCACAAGACCATCGATGACGGCGTGCATTTGCAGCTGGACATCGCGAACGTAGTTGCGGAGGCCATGAAGAATTGGGCCATCGAAAAAGGTGCGACGCACTTTACGCATTGGTTCCAGCCGATGACCGGAATCACCGCAGAGAAGCATGACGGCTTTATCGCTCCGGAAGGCAACGGACGTGTTTTGATGGAGTTCTCCGGTAAGGAACTCGTTAAGGGCGAGCCCGATGCATCCTCCTTCCCGTCCGGCGGTCTGCGCGCGACGTTTGAGGCACGCGGTTACACAGCCTGGGACCCGACCAGCTATGCATTTATCAAAGATGACACCCTGTGCATCCCGACCGCTTTCTGTTCCTACAGCGGCGAGGCACTGGATAAAAAGACACCGCTCCTGCGTTCCATGCAGGCGCTGGATAAGCAGGCCATTCGTATCTTACGTCTGTTCGGTGATACCACCGCAAAGCGTGTAATGACAACGGTCGGACCGGAGCAGGAGTACTTCCTGATCGACTGCAGCGTTTATAAGCGCCGCCCCGACCTGATCTACACCGGACGTACACTGTTCGGCGCGAAGCCGCCGAAGGGCCAGGAAATGGAAGATCACTACTTCGGTATGATCAAGCCCAGAGTTAAGGCTTACATGAAAGAGCTGGATGAGGAACTTTGGAAGCTCGGCATCCTGTCGAAGACCGAGCATAACGAAGTAGCTCCGGCACAGCATGAATTGGCCCCGATCTTCTCGACGACCAACATTGCAACGGATCACAACCAGTTGACGATGGAACTGATGAAGATCGTTGCAGGCAAGCACCACATGGTATGCCTGCTGCATGAGAAGCCTTTCGCAGGTGTAAACGGATCCGGTAAGCATAACAACTGGTCCATGTCGACCGATACCGGAAAGAACCTTCTGGAGCCCGGTGATACGCCGTCCCAGAACGCGCAGTTCCTGCTCTTCCTGATGGCAGTCATCAAGGCAGTAGATGAATATCAGGGTCTGCTCCGTATGTCGGTTGCTTCTGCGGCAAATGATCACCGTCTCGGCGCGAACGAGGCACCGCCCGCGATCATGAGTGTATTCATCGGCGACGAGCTCGATGCGATCCTTAAGTCCATCGAGGAGGGTACCGATTATCATGATCCTGAGAAGAAGCTGATGAGCATCGGCGCTTCGGTTCTGCCGCACATCCCTTGCGATACGACAGACCGTAACCGTACTTCACCGGTTGCATTTACCGGTAATAAATTCGAGTTCCGTTCCCTCGGTTCTTCCGCATCGATCTCCGGTCTGAACATCGTTCTGAACACGATCGTTGCCCAGACCCTCAGTGAGTACGCAGAGATCCTGGAGAAGGCAGATGACTTTGATGCAGCGCTCAACAAACTGATCCGTGATGAGATCGTTAAGCATAAGAGGGTCATCTTCAACGGCAACGGTTACTCCGAGGAGTGGGTACAGGAAGCCGAGAAGCGCGGCCTGCTGAACCTGAAGACGACTCCGGATGCACTTGGATCGTTCATTGAGCCGAAGAACATGAAGACCTTCGAGGATCAGGGCGTATATTCCGAGTCCGAGATCAAGGCGCGCTACGAGATCCTGCATGAGAACTACTACAAGACCATCAACATCGAAGCATTGACCATGATCTCCATGGTGAAAAACAACATCACCGCAGCCGTTGCGAAATACGAGGCGGTCCTGGCCGATGTGATCCTGAAGAAGAGCCAGGTACTGTCGAAGGACGCATGCATCGCTGAGGAGAGCCTGCTGAAGCACATTTCCCGTCTGGCATGCAGCCTGCAGTGCAAGCTCGGTAAGCTGGAAGAGGATGTCGCTAAGGAGAAGGAACTGACGGATGTTGTCGCTCTGGCGAAGTATCATCAGGAAGTGATCCTGGCCGACATGGCAGCACTTCGTGAGGTAGTCGACGAACTCGAGCCGATGATCCCGAGCGATCTGTGGCCGTACCCGACCTACGCTGAGATCCTGTACAGCGTACGGTATCAGCCGGTATAATTTGACGTTTTTCTTAACCAATCTCTCATAATACATGGCATCGCCTGGCGGTGCCGAAGCAATTTCATAAACGAAGGTGCAACGGGGCACGAAAGGAACCGGAGCACCTTCGTTTTTTGATCTTGCGAGTCTTGCCAAAGCAGGACTTTAAATCAAAAAACAAAGGTTGTAGAGCTTACTTTGGGAGGAACTGCAACGAGGAGGTTATTATGGATACTGGTAGCATTATGAGTTTGATCGACGAAAAAGTGTTCGGCGTCTGGTTTTTGATCGGCGCGGCACTCGTTTTCTGGATGCAGGCAGGTTTCGCCATGGTCGAGACCGGTTTCGCCCGTGCGAAAAACGCCGGCAACATCCTGATGAAGAACCTGATGGACTTCTGTATCGGTACCGTGACGTTCATCCTGATCGGTTTCGGTCTGTTCCTGGGTGAGGACGCACTCGCCGGTTTTCTGGGAATGCCGAACTTCGATATCTTTACGGATTACGCACATTTTGACTGGAGCAACTTCGTATTTAACCTGGTATTCTGCGCGACGACTGCGACGATCGTTTCCGGCGCCATGGCAGAACGTACCCGTTTCCTTTCCTACTGCGTTTATTCGGCGATCATCTCCGCGGTCATTTACCCGATCGAAGCGCACTGGACCTGGGGCGGCGGCTGGCTCGCAAAGATGGGCTTCCATGATTTCGCAGGTTCCAACTGCATCCACATGGTCGGCGGTATCTGCGCCCTGATCGGTGCCATCATGGTAGGTCCCCGTATCGGTAAGTTTGTAAAAGATAAGGCCGGCAAGGTCACAAAGGTCAATGCTTTCCCCGGCCACAACATCACGCTCGGCGCCCTGGGTGTATTCATCCTGTGGCTCGGCTGGTATGGTTTCAACGGTGCTGCTGCAACCAGCGTTGAGCAGCTCGGCGCTATCTTCGTAACCACTACGATCGCTCCCGCGGTAGCGACGGTCGTATGTATGATTTTCACCTGGATCCATTACGGCAAGCCCGATGTTTCCATGTGTCTCAACGCTTCTCTCGCAGGTCTGGTAGCGATCACCGCTCCCTGTGATGTAGTTGACGCAGCCGGCGCTTCCATTATCGGTGCGATCTCCGGTCTCGTAGTTATCTTCGGTATCTGGCTTCTGGATCACAAGCTTCACGTTGACGACCCTGTCGGCGCTGTCGCCGTTCACATGTGCAACGGTATCTTCGGTACCCTTGCTGTAGGTCTGTTCGCTACTGACACTGCTCCCACCTATGCATTGGCAGACTCTGCCGGCAACCCGATGCTGGGTCTGTTCTACGGCGGCGGTTTCAAACTTCTGGGCATCCAGACTTTGGGTATGCTCGCAACCGCAGCTTGGACAGCTGTCACCATCTTTATCACATTTACGATCATCAAGAAGATCTTCGGCCTTCGTGTTACCGAAGAAGAGGAGCTTACAGGTCTCGATATCACGGAGCACGGTCTTGCTTCCGCATACTCCGGTTTCTCCATCATGGATGTTACCGGCATGGAGATGGCGGTCAATGAGAACACCAATCTCGGTGTCAGCGATTACGGCGACGCATCGCAGGCGATGGTCGACGCCGCTGTAAAGGTAAATGCAGCGCCCGTCATGAGCACGGCAACGATGCACAAAGTCGTTATCATCGCTAAACTGGCTCGCTACGAGCAGCTGAAGAAGGCGCTCAACGATCTCGGCGTTACCGGTATGACGGTCACACAGGTCATGGGCTGCGGTATCCAGAAGGGTGCCGGTGAGAAGTACCGTGGTATTGAAATGGATGCCACCCTGCTTCCGAAGGTAAAGGTCGAAGTCGTAGTCAGCAAGATCCCGGTGGCAGATGTCATCGAGGCTTCGAAGAAGGCACTTTACACCGGTCATATCGGTGATGGTAAGATCTTCGTATACGGCGTAGAGCAGGTCGTTAAGGTACGTACCGGCGAGGAAGACTTCGCAGCATTGCAGGATGTAGAATAAGCGGTGCTTATACCACCTATTACCGAATATAGGTTTTTCTTCTGAAAGAGAGGAAAAACGCCATAAAAACAGGAAAAAAGCATTGACACAAATAAGTCCAAGTGCTAAAATGCTTTCTTAGAAAGCAAAGGCGCTTTGATGGGTGTAACAGCCCTTCAAAGCGTCTTTTTGTATTTCCGGGAAGGCATTTTCCGTAGTATCGACAAAGGAGCAGTTAAGATGGAAAAGTACGAATATCATCCGATCGAACATGATGCCTGCGGTATCGGCGCCGTGGCAAATATCGACGGCGAGGCAAGCTATGAGACGATGTCCGACGCATTGTCCATCGTGGAAAAACTCGAGCACCGCGCAGGCAAGGACGCCAGCGGAAGCGTCGGAGACGGCGTGGGCATCCTGTTGCAGGTGAGCCATGATTTCTTTTCAAAAGCAGCGGCAGAGCAGGGGATCTCTGTAGGCGGTGCCGGAGACTACGGCATCGGTATGATCTTTTTGCCGGCCGATGAAATGAAGCGCACTTTCTCGATGCGGATGTTGCAGATGATCGCGGCGAAGGAAGGCCTTAAGTTCCTGGGCTGGCGTAAGGTTCCGACGCATCCGGAGATCCTGGGTCAGGTGGCTCTGGACTCGATGCCTGCAATCTATCAGTGCTTCCTGGGACGCCCGGAGCATGTGGCGCGCGGCCTGGATTTCGACCGCCGTCTGTACGTAGTTCGCCGCGAATATGAGCAGAGTGCCGATGATGCTTATGTTTGCTCGCTTTCGTCCCGTACGATCGTTTATAAGGGTATGTTTTTGGTCAAGCAGCTGCGTGCGTTCTACGATGATCTGCGCAGCACCGATTACAAGACCGCGATCGCTATCGTGCATTCTCGTTTCTCGACGAATACGAACCCTTCGTGGGACCGTGCGCATCCGTACCGCATGATCGCGCACAACGGCGAGATCAACACGATCCGCGGTAACATCGACCGTATGCTCGCCCGTGAGGAAACCATGAAGAGCCGGATCTTTGCCGAGGATCTGGATAAGGTTTACCCCGTTGTCAGCCTGTCGGGCTCGGACTCTGCGATGTTCGACAACACGATCGAGTTCTTATATATGAATGGGATGCCGCTGCCGCTGGCTATGATGATCACGGTACCGGAGCCCTGGAAGCATAATGAGTACATGGAGCGTACGAAGAAGGATTTCTATCATTACTACGCTACCATGATGGAGCCGTGGGACGGACCGGCGGCCATGCTGTTTTCGGACGGCGAGTTGCTCGGCGCGACGCTGGACCGCAACGGTCTGCGCCCTTCCCGCTACTATGTAACGGACGACAACCGTCTGATCCTCGCATCCGAGGTCGGTGTGCTGGACATTGACCCCGCGCATATCGTGAAGAAGTCGCGCCTGGAGCCCGGTCGCATGCTGCTCGTTGACACGAAGAGTAAGCGGATCATCTCCGACGAAGAGTGTAAATCGATCTATGCGAATAAGGAGCCTTACGGCGAATGGCTGGACCAGAACCTCAGGCATCTCGCGGATCTGAAGATCCCGAATAAGAAGATCCCGACGCACACGCAGGAGATGCGTGACCGTCTGTATAAGGCGTTTGGCTACACCTACGAGGACGTGAAGGATCTGATCCTGCCCATGGCGAAAAACGGTATCGAGCCGACGGTTTCCATGGGACACGACGTTCCGCTGGCGGTTTTAAGCCGAAGACATCAGTCGCTGTTCAACTATTTCAAGCAGTTGTTCGCGCAGGTCACGAACCCGCCGATCGACTCGCTGCGTGAGAAGATCGTCACCGATACGACCGTTTATATCGGTTCGGACGGAGACCTGCTGACCGAGAAGAGCGAGAACTGCCGCATGCTGGAGATCAACCACCCGATTCTGACCGGCGTGGACGTTATGAAGATCAAGAGCCTGGATACGGAGAGCCTGAAGAGCACGACGGTATCCCTGCTGTTTTATAAGAATACCTCCCTGAAGAAGGCCGTGGAGCAGCTCAATATCCGCGTGGATAAAGAGGTCGCTTCCGGAAAGAATATCATCATCCTGTCCGACCGCGGCGTGGATGAGAACCACATGGCGATCCCTTCACTGCTGGCTGTTTCCAGTGTGGAGCAGCATCTGGTGCTCACGAAGAAGCGCACGGCGGTGTCGATCATCCTCGAGAGTGCGGAGCCGCGTGACGTACATCAGATGGCCGTTCTGCTGGGCTTCGGCGCACGGGCCATCCACCCGTATCTGGCACACGAATGCATCGCCGAGATGATCGACCTGGGCATTCTGGATAAGGATTACCACACCGCGATCGAGGATTACAACTCGGCGATCCTGAACGGTATCGTAAAGATCGCGGCGAAGATGGGTATTTCCACGATCCAGTCCTACCAGTCGGCACGTATCTTCGAGGCGATCGGCCTGTCGAAGGATGTGATGGATCAGTATTTCACCGGTACGGTGAGCCGGGTCGGCGGCATCGGCATCCGCGAGATCGAAGAGGGCGTTTTGTTCCGCCACAATCATGCGTTCGATCCGCTGGAACTGGGCGTGGACACACGTCTGGATTCGACCGGTTTCCACTCACTGCGCAGCGGTGAGGGTGCGGAGGATCATCTTTACGATCCGACCACGATCGTGAACCTGCAGCGTGCGGTACGCACCGGGGATTATGCGAAGTTTAAGGAATATACGGCATTGGTCGATGCACAGGACCGTCCGCACACCCTGCGCGGCCTGCTCGATATGGTATCGGATCGCGCGCCGATCGATATCAGTGAAGTAGAGCCCGCGGAAAGCATTGTCCGCAGATTTAAAACGGGCGCCATGAGCTACGGTTCGCTGTCCCAGGAGGCACATGAGACCCTGGCGATCGCGATGAACCGCCTGGGCGGTAAGTCGAACACCGGTGAGGGCGGCGAAGCCAGCGAGCGCTACGGCACAGAAAAGAACAGCGCGATCAAGCAGGTCGCTTCGGGACGTTTCGGCGTTACGAGCGCGTATCTGCGCAGCGCAAAGGAAATACAGATCAAGATGGCGCAGGGCGCGAAGCCCGGCGAGGGCGGACACCTTCCGGGTAAGAAGGTCTACCCGTGGGTCGCGGCGACGCGGTTCTCCACACCGGGTATCTCGCTGATCTCGCCGCCGCCGCACCATGATATCTATTCGATCGAGGATCTGGCGCAGCTGATCTACGATTTGAAGAATGCCAATCGCGACGCCCGGATCAATGTAAAACTGGTATCCGAGGCTGGCGTCGGCACGATTGCGTCTGGCGTTGCAAAAGCCGGTGCGCAGGTCATCCTGATCTCGGGCTATGACGGCGGTACCGGAGCGGCTCCGCCCAGCAGCGTGCATCATGCAGGTCTGCCCTGGGAGCTGGGCCTGGCGGAAGCACATCGCAGCCTGATCGAAAGCGGCCTCCGTTCCCGCGTGACCATCGAGACCGATGGTAAGCTGATGAGCGGCCGTGACGTAGCCATTGCGGCACTTCTGGGCGCTGAGGAGTTCGGTTTCGCGACGGCTCCGCTGGTATGCATGGGCTGCATGATGATGCGTGTCTGCTCGAAGGATACCTGTCCGGTCGGCATCGCGACGCAGAATAAAGAACTGCGTAAGCGCTTCGCAGGCAAGCCGGAGCACGTAATGAACTTCATGCTGTTCATCGCTGAGGAACTGCGTGAGATCATGGCACAGCTCGGTTTCAAGACGGTGGAAGAGATGATCGGCCGAAGCGACATCCTGCACGTGCGTAAGCACCCGATCACGAAGCGCGCCGGTATGGTAGATCTGGCGGCAGTGATCGACCCGACCTACGCAGAATTCGAGAAGCGTCATTTCGATCCGAAAGACATTTATGATTTCAAACTTTCCGAGACACCGGATATGAAGCAGTTGCTGCCGTATTTCGCGGATGTCCTTAATGGAAAGAAGAGTGAAAAGAAGCCTGTTACGGTTCAGGTTTCCAGCACCGATCGGAGCTTCGGTACCATCCTCGGTTCGGAGATCACGCTGAAACTGGGCAGCGACGTTAAGGACGATACCTTCCGCGTTGAGGCAGTCGGCGGCGGCGGACAGTCGTTCGGCGCATTCCTTCCGAAGGGCCTGACGATCCGCCTGACGGGCGATGCAAACGACGGCGTCGGCAAGGGATTGTCCGGCGGTAAGCTCATCATTGTCCCGCCGAAGAACGCGGGCTATGCGGCCGATGAAAACATTATCATCGGTAACGTTGCGCTGTACGGCGCGACCTCCGGTACGCTCTATGCGAGCGGTATCGCGGGCGAGCGTTTCTGCGTTCGTAACTCGGGCGCAACGGCGGTAGCTGAAGGCTGCGGCGATCACGGTCTGGAGTATATGACCGGCGGTCTGGCCGTGATCCTGGGACCGACCGGTAAGAACCTGGCAGCCGGCATGAGCGGCGGTATCGCGTATGTTCTGGATGAACATCACGATCTGTACCGCCGGATCAACAAGGAGATGGTATCCTTCGGTGAGGTCACCGAGAAGGAAGACAAGGAGCGCCTGCACGCGATCCTAAAGGACTACGCGGAGGCGACCGGTTCGAAGAAAGCGGCCCAGATTCTGGAGCAGTTTGAAGAAAAACTGCCGTACTTCAAGAAGATCGTGCCCATCGGCTACAGCCGGATGCTTAAGACCATCGCAAAGTACGAGGCAAAGGGCGTGAGCCACGACACGGCAGTCCTGGAAGCATTTGAAGAGATCGCAAAGGAGGGTTGATCATGGGAAAGCCTACCGGATTTTTGGAATATGAACGACAAGAAAATACGGATGTGCCGGTATCTGCCCGGATTACGAACTTTCGTGAATTTCACGAGCCGCTGACGCCGGAGAAACGGCGGACGCAGGGCGCACGCTGCATGAACTGCGGCGTTCCCTTCTGCCAGTCGGCCATGCGCTTAAACGGCATGGTGACGGGCTGTCCGTTGCACAACCTGATCCCGGAGTGGAACGAGGAAGTCTATCTGGGCAATGACGCGCACGCGTTCAACCGCCTGGCGAAGACCTCAAACTTCCCGGAGTTCACCGGAAGAGTGTGCCCGGCCCTGTGCGAGAAGGCCTGCATCAACGGCATGTGCGGTTCGCCGGTCACCATCCATGATAATGAACTGTTTATTATAGAAACGGCATTTAAAGAGGGATTCATAAAGCCGATGCCGCCGAAGGTACGCAGCGGCAAGAAGGTCGCTGTCATCGGCAGCGGCCCTTCGGGACTCGCGACAGCGGATACGCTGAACCACCGTGGCCACAGTGTGACGGTCTATGAGCGCAGCGACCGCATCGGCGGCCTGCTGATGTACGGCATCCCGAACATGAAACTCGATAAATCCGTGATCCTGCGCCGTCAGGCGCTGATGGAAGCGGAGGGCGTGACCTTCAAGACCGGCGTGAACGTCGGCGTGGACGTGAGCGCGCAGGAGCTTCTTTCGCAGTATGACGCGATCGTTTTGTGCTGCGGCGCGAAGCAGGCCCGGGCCCTGGCAGGAATTGACCCGAAGACCATGGGCGGCGTGTACTACGCGGTGGATTTCCTGACCGCGACCACGAAGGCACTGCTGGATAACGATATCGCCAGTCGCGAGATGAGCGAGCTGGAGGCAGCCGGCGGTTACATTTCCGCGAAGGGTAAGAACGTCGTCGTAGTCGGCGGCGGTGACACGGGCAATGACTGCATCGGTACGGTGATCCGCCACGGCTGCAAGTCGGTGATGGCGCTGGAGATGATGGCGCAGCCGCCGAAGGAACGCGCGGCGAACAACCCCTGGCCCGAATGGCCCAAGGTCGAAAAGACCGACTACGGCCACCAGGAAGCCATTGAGCGGTTCGGAAAGGATCCGCGCCGCTATGAGACGACGGTGAAGGAAGCGATCTGCGACGAGAAAGGCAATCTGAAGGAGCTCGTGATCGCGAAGGTGCGTTTTGTGGACCGGAAGCTGGAGATCATAGAAGGCAGCGAGGAGACGATCCCCTGCGAGCTTCTGCTGATCGCGGCCGGCTTCGTGGGCTGCGAGCGCTACGTGCCGGAGGCATTTTCCGTAAGCGTAGGTCCGAGGGGCAGCGTTGCTACGGCGGAGTCTTCCTATGCGACCGATGTGCCGAAGGTATTCACTGCGGGCGACATGCACCGCGGCCAGTCTCTGGTCGTCTGGGGCGTAGCCGAAGGCCGTGCCTGCGCGCAGGAAGTTGATAAATATTTGATGGGATACAGCAATCTGTGATCCCCGGGGGTATACATTTTTACGAATTATGGGTCTTAAGCGGACCTGTAACGAGGTGGTCGTATGAGAGGTAATGTGAACGAAGAATGCGGTGTGTTCGGCATCTGGCAGCCCGAGGAAGGGCAGGTAGCGCAGATCGTGTATCACGGTCTGGTGGCCCTGCAGCATCGCGGCGAGGAGGCAGCAGGCATCGCGGTGAACCGCGGACGCGTGATCACGTGTGATAAGGATCTCGGTCTGGTGAGTGAAGTATTTACACGGGAGCGCCTTTCGCGTCTGGGCCCGGGCAATATGGCCGTGGGCCATGTGCGGTATTCGACGAGCGGTTTTTCCACGAAGGAAAATGCACAACCCATGCTGGTAAAGCATATCAAGGGACAGCTTGCGATCACGCACAACGGAAACCTGGTAAATTCATCCGCACTTCGGCGGGAGCTGGAGGAGCAGGGATGTATCTTCCATACGACCAGTGATACCGAGGTGATCTCTTACATCATCACGCGGCAGCGCCTCGTGACCCCATCCATCGAGGCGGCGGTCGAAAAGGCCATGGGCATCCTGGACGGCGCGTATTCGCTGGTTCTGATGTCTCCGGCGAAGCTGATCGCGGTGCGCGACCCGCACGGTTTTAAGCCGTTGTGCATGGGCAGGATCCGGGAGACCGGCGCCATCGTGTTCGCTTCGGAAACCTCGGCGCTCGCGGCGGTCGGCGCACAGTTTGAGCGTGACATCCGGCCCGGTGAGATCGTGGTGGTGGAAGCGGGACAGGTAAGGAGCATTACCGATCACTGTGATACCGAAAAACGCAGTTTATGCATCTTTGAACATATTTATTTCGCACGGCCCGACTCGAAGATCGATGGTGTATTTGCCAATGATTTCCGCGTGGAAGCGGGAAAGAGTCTGGCGAGAAGCGAGAAGGTCGACGCGGACATCGTCATCGGAGTGCCCGACTCGGGGCTTTCCGCAGCGCTGGGATACTCGGAAGAGTCCGGTCTGCAATACGAGATCGGTCTGATCAAAAACAAATACATTGGCCGGAGCTTCATAGCTCCGTCGCAGGAAGAACGGGCGGATATGGTGCACATGAAGCTCTCGTGTGTGGAGCCTGCCGTAAAAGGAAAGAGGGTCGTACTGATCGATGACTCGATCGTCCGCGGTACCACGAGCGCGCAGATCGTCAAACTGCTTAAGGACGCCGGCGCGAAAGAGGTACATATGCGGATCTCATCGCCCCCGTTCATGAACCCGTGTTACTACGGGACGGACATCGACTCACGGGAACACCTGATCGCGTGCAGGATGTCGATCCCCGAGATCAGTGATTTCATCGGGGCGGACAGTCTGGCATTTCTGAAGGTCGACGCGGCCCGGGATATCCTGGCGCGGCTGATGCAGGTTCCCGAGGAACAGGTCGGCGTTTGCACCGCTTGCTTCGACGGAAAATATCCGACGGCGGTGCCGGAGCATTATGAGAAAAACCGCTTTGAAACAAGGGAGGTATCGGCGTGAAGGCATATCTGATCTTAGAGGACGGAACGACATATTGCGGAACGAGCGTGGGTGCTCCTGCGGAGGTGATCGCGGAGATCGTGTTCAACACCTCGATGACCGGGTATCTGGAGATATTAACAGACCCGTCGTACTGCGGACAGGCGGTCGTGTTTACCTATCCGCTGATCGGAAATTACGGCATATGTTTCGATGACATGGAGTCGAAAAACATCTGGCCGAAGGCGATGATCGCCCGCAATATTTCCGATATCCCGAGTAACTTCCGCTCGGAGAATACATTGCCCAATCTCCTGAAGAAATACCACATACCCGCGATCAGCGGCATCGACACGCGGGCACTGACGAAGCATCTGCGGACGGCCGGTACCATGAACGGCATGATCACCACGAAGGAGTACCTTCAGGAAGATCTTCCGAAACTTCTGATGAAGATCCGCGGATATAAGGTCACGGACGGCGTCCGGATGACCACCGCGAGGGAAGCAGAAGAATACGCGCCGACAGCTCCGTCGATCGGAAAACGGGTGGCGCTTTATGATATGGGTGAAAAGGAAAATATCCTGCGGAGTCTGCGGGCGCGCGGGATCACGGTGAAGAATTTTCCGGCGACCGCGAGTGCGAAAGAGATCCTCGCTTACCGTCCGGACGGCATCATGATCTCCAACGGACCGGGTGATCCGAAGGATAATTTCCATGTAATACAGGAATTAAAAGAGATCTACGCGAGCGATGTTCCGGTGTTCGCGATCTGTCTGGGGCACCAACTGATGGCGCTGGCAACCGGCGCGGACACCTACAAACTGCCTTACGGACATCGCGGCGCGAACCACCCGGTGAAGGATCTTGAGACCGGACGTGTGTACATCACGTCGCAGAACCACGGTTACGCGGTCGACATGAACACCGTCGATCCGAAGATCGCCGTTGCGGCGTATGAGAACGTCAATGATAAGACCAATGAAGGTCTGCGGTATGTGGACCGGAATATATTGACCGTACAGTTCCACCCGGAGGCGAGTCCGGGACCGAAGGATACGGAAGAACTGTTTGATCGTTTTGTGGAAATGATGGAGGCGCAGCATGCTGGATCGTTCTATTAAAAAAGTGCTGGTGATCGGCTCGGGTCCGATCGTTATCGGACAGGCAGCGGAATTCGACTATGCCGGAACGCAGGCGTGTAAGGCGCTGCGCGAAGAGGGCGTCGAGGTCGTTCTGCTGAACTCGAACCCGGCTACGATCATGACGGATAAAGACGTAGCGGACCATGTATACATCGAGCCGCTGACGGTTGAGGTAGCCGAGAAGGTCATCGAGAAAGAGAAGCCCGATTCGCTGTTGGCGACGCTGGGCGGCCAGGCCGGCCTGAACATGGCGATGGCGTTGTCGGAGAATGGTTTCTTAGACTCCCACAATGTACGCCTGATCGGTACGGGCACCGAGGGCATTAAGAAGGCGGAGGACCGCTTGCTGTTTAAGGAGACCATGGCGAAGATCGGCGAGCCCGTTGCGGCCTCGGAGGTCGTTTCCTCCCTGGAGGACGGTGTGGCGGCTGCTGCGCGCATCGGTTACCCGGTCGTCCTGCGTCCGGCCTACACCTTAGGCGGCGCCGGCGGTGGTATTGCGGAGAATGAAGAGCAGTGCCGCACGATCTTGGAGAACGGTCTGCGCCTGTCCCGTGTGCATGAGGTGCTCGTGGAGCGCTGCATCGCGGGCTGGAAGGAGATCGAGTACGAGGTCATGCGGGATCATGCGGGCAATGTGATCACGGTCTGTAGCATGGAGAACATCGACCCGGTCGGCGTACATACCGGCGATTCGGTCGTAGTGGCGCCGACGCAGACATTGGCCGATAAAGAGTATCAGATGCTGCGTAGCGCGGCGCTGAACATCATACAGGAACTGAAGATCGAGGGCGGCTGCAACGTGCAGTTCGCACTGGACCCCGAGAGTTTTGAATATTGCGTTATCGAGGTAAATCCCCGTGTATCGCGTTCGTCCGCGCTGGCGTCGAAGGCGACCGGCTATCCGATCGCGAAGGTAGCGGCGAAGATCGCCCTCGGATTTACACTGGACGAGATCAAAAACGCGGTGACCGGTAAGACCTACGCCTGCTTCGAGCCGGCGCTGGACTACTGCGTCGTTAAGATGCCGCGCCTGCCGTTCGATAAGTTCGTTACGGCGGACCACCACCTGAGCACGCAGATGAAGGCGACGGGTGAGGTCATGGCTATTTCGAGTTGCTTCGAAGGAGCTCTGATGAAGGCGATGCGAAGCCTGGAGCAGCACGTGGACGCGTTGCTGAGCTACGATTATTCCGCGGTCGATGATAACGCCCTGCGGAAGATGATCGCCGACACCGACGACCGCCGCATCTGGACCATCGCGGAGGCGATGCGCCGCGGCATGAGCGGTTATGAGATCCACATGCTGACGAAGATCGATGAGTGGTTTATTAAGAAGATCGGCAACCTTCTCGACATGGAACAGCGTCTGTCTTCCGAGCCGATGAGCGTGCATCTGCTACGTGCAGCGAAGCACATGGAATACCCCGACAGCGTGATCGCGAAACTCTCCGGTATGACCGAAGAGGAAGTCTATGCGATGCGTATGGAGAACCAGATCACGGCGGGCTTCAAGATGGTCGACACCTGTGCCGCCGAATTCGACGCGATGACTCCGTATTACTACTCGGATTACGGTGTGGAAAATGAAGCATTGCCCGAGGACACCGGTAAAAAGAAGGTGCTGATCTTAGGATCGGGTCCGATCCGGATCGGCCAGGGAATCGAGTTCGACTTCTGCAGCGTGCATTCGACCTGGGCGTTCGCGAAGGAAGGCTACGAGACCATTATCATCAACAACAACCCCGAGACCGTGTCGACGGATTTCGACACGGCGGATAAATTGTATTTCGAGCCGCTGACGGCGGAAGATGTGCGCAATGTCGTGGAGCTGGAGCATCCAGACGGCGCCGTCGTGCAGTTCGGCGGACAGACGGCGATCAAACTGAGCCAGCAGCTTAGAGGCATGGGCGTGAAGATCCTCGGAACGGCTCCGGAGGACGTCGACGCTGCGGAAGACCGTGAGCGTTTCGATGAAGTCCTCCGCAAGATCGGCATTCGCCGCCCGGAGGGACATACCGTCTTCACCGAGGAAGAGGCGCGTAAGGCCGCGGCAGAGCTCGGATATCCCGTGCTCGTGCGTCCTTCGTACGTACTCGGCGGTCAGGGCATGCAGATCGCGATCAATGATCAGGACGTGACGGAATACATCCGCCAGATCAACCGTATCACGCAGGAACACCCGATCCTGGTCGACAAATACATCCGCGGCACGGAGCTGGAAATCGATGCGATCTGCGACGGACAGGACATCCTGATCCCTGGCATCATGGAGCACATCGAGCGGACGGGCATCCACTCCGGCGACTCGATCTCCGTATATCCCGCACAGTCCATTTCCCGGAAGGCGAAAGAGACGCTGCTGCGTTACACGGAGCTTCTGGCTCGCGAACTGCATGTTATCGGCATGATCAACATCCAGTTCATCGCGAAGGACGACGATGTGTATATCATCGAGGTAAATCCCCGTTCTTCCCGAACGGTTCCTTATATCTCAAAGGTCACGGGCATCCCGATCGTCGCTTTGGCAACGAGCGTGATCTGCGGCCACACGATCCGCGAGCTGGGCTACACGCCGGGCTTGCAGCCGGAGGCCGGTTACTACGCGATCAAGATGCCGGTATTCTCCTTCGAGAAGATCCGCGGCGCAGACATTTCCTTAGGACCGGAGATGAAGTCTACCGGCGAATGCTTAGGCATTTCCCCCGATTTCTCCGAAGCACTGTATAAGGCTTTCCTGGGTGCCGGCGTCGAACTGCCGCACTACTATAAGATGGTCATCACGGTGAAGGATGAGGATAAGGAAGACATCGTCCCGATCGCGAAGCGGTTTACGGACATCGGTTACAAGATCTATGCGACCCGCGGAACGTATGAGGCGCTGCAAAAAGGCGGTGTTCCCTGCGAAAAGACGCGGAAGGTGGAAGAGGAGAGCCCGAACATCCTGGATCTGGTACTCGGCCATGAGATCGATATCGTCATCGATACGCCGCGCGATGGAGCGAAGAACCACCGCGACGGTTTCCTGATCCGCCGCAGTGCAGTCGAGACCGGCGTCAATGTACTCACCGCGATCGACACGGCGCAGGCGCTCGTAACTTCCCTGGAAAATCGAAAAAATGACCTCTGCATAGTTGATATAACCACGATAGTACGATAGAATGTTGATAGGATTTGGGCATAGCATCAAATTATTATGAGAGATAAGAATTTACGGAGGTTTTACCATGATCGGAAATGAAAAACGCTACACCAGAGAAGATATCGAGAGAATCGTTGAGGAGGAGAACGTCGAGTTCATCCGCCTTCAGTTTACGGATATCTTCGGCGCCATGAAGAACGTGGCCATCACAAAGAACAACCTGGCAAAAGCCCTGGATAACCGTTTCATCTTTGACGGCACCTACATCAACGGGTTCGACTCTTCGGAAGGCGAGACCGTCAATGAGATGTTCCTGTATCCCGATCCGAATACATTCGAGATCTTTCCCTGGCGTCCCCAGTCCGGTAAGGTAGCCCGCATGATCTGCGACGTTTACACGACGGACCGCAAGGCCGTCGAGTACGATCCGCGTCACATCTGCAAACGCGTTTTGGAGCAGGCGGAGAGAAAAGGCATCGTGGCCAATGTGGGTCCGGCATGCGAATTCTTCATGTTCCAGACGGATGAGATGGGCCGCCCGACGTTAGAGTCGGCACCGGAGGAAGGCTATCTGGATCCGGGCCATTCCGATCAGGGGGAAAATGTCCGCCGTGACATGGTATTTACCCTGGAAGACATGAATTTCGACATCGAAGCTTCGTACCATGAAAAGGGACGAGGCCAGCACGAGATCGATTTCAAATATTTAAGCGCTCTGGATGCCGCCGACGCCATCATGACCTTTAAACTGGCCGTGAAGAACGTGGCGAAAAAGCACGGCCTGGTGGCGACTTTCATGCCGAAGCCGCTGAATAATATGGTCGGCTCCGGAATGCACATCAATTTCTCACTCGACCGTTACGGAGAGAACATTTTCTACGGGGAAAAGGATGAGAACCATTTGTCTAAAGAGGCGTACAGCTTTATCGCCGGTGTCCTGGATCATTTACGCGGCATGAGCCTCATCACGAACCCCATCGTGAATTCCTACAAACGTCTGGACGGGAACATCTATGTTCCGAACCAGGTCGCATACGCAAATCTCGGCAAACGTACGGCGATCCGTATCCCGTATTTCGAACGTCCGGAGCATGCGCGTATCGAACTCAAAAACCCGGACGCAACGTGCAACCCGTACCTGGCCATTGCGGTGATCCTGGCTGCAGGTCTGGACGGTATCGAGCGCGGCGCAGATGCGTCGAAGTATAAGCAGGGCGGCGCTTTGGTGCCGCAAGGTCTGCCGCAGAGCCTGGGCGAAGCGATCGAATGCTTTGAGCAGGATGAATTCGTACAGGGTGTACTCGGAGCTTATATTTCCGAAAAGTATATCACACAGAAGAAAGAGGAATGGGCTGAATATATTAAGACCGTATCCGAATGGGAGATCGATAAATACTTTTTGAGAGGATAATATATGGCGAACCTGATCGTGGCATTTTCCGGTCTTGAGACCGGGAGAAGGATAGCCGCGCATCTCGGAATGCGCGGCTATCCCGTAGAAATGGTATGCCGCTCCGCTTCTATGGTGCTATCCGGTGCCGACCACCTCGAAAAAGGAATCGTGATATGCGGGAGAAAACTTCCGGACATGATGTACATGGATCTGTTCGAATGCCTACCCCGCACATTTCGGATGATCGTAATCGCGGACCAAAAACCAGACGATTATGAGATTCCTGAATATCGCGGACGTTTTGTGCAAAATCCCTTCAAGATTCAGACGATCATCTCGCTGATCGAGACGCTCGAGCAGGAGGATCAGGAACATCGAAGGAATGCATTGCCCAGAAAACGAAACGCGGAGGATGAGCGTATCATCATGGGCGCAAAACTCCTCCTCATGAATAAGAAAAACATGACGGAGGAGGAAGCGCATAAGTACCTGCGTAGGGTCAGCATGGAAAGCGGAAGCACCTTACGCGAAACTGCGGATAAGATCCGCGCGATGTTAAAAGAGGAGGCATAAATGGGCGTAAAGTACGTATTTGTCACCGGAGGTGTGGTATCGGGCCTGGGTAAGGGCATCACGGCATCCTGTCTGGGAAGATTGTTGAAGGCACGTGGATTTTCCGTGACCATGCAGAAGTTTGATCCTTACATCAACATCGATCCGGGAACCATGAACCCGATCCAGCACGGCGAAGTCTATGTGACGGAAGACGGAACGGAGACGGACCTGGATCTGGGCCACTACGAGCGGTTCATCGATGAGAATCTGAACCGAAATTCAAACGTGACCACAGGTAAGATCTACGAGGCGGTCCTGATGAAGGAGCGTCACGGGGACTTCGGCGGCGGTACCGTCCAAGTCATTCCTCATATTACGAACGAGATAAAGAGCCGGTTTTATAAGGGCGAGACGCCGGACGAGAAGCGTATCGCCATCATCGAGGTCGGCGGTACGACGGGTGATATCGAGAGCCAGCCGTTTCTGGAGGCGATCCGCCAGTTCCGTGCGGACCGCGATCCCGGCGACGTTGTTCATATCCATGTGACATTGGTGCCGTACCTGCGTTGCAGCGGCGAGCTGAAGACGAAGCCGACGCAGGCTTCGGTCCGCGAACTGCAGAGCCTGGGCCTTAGGCCGGACATCATCGTATGCCGCACGGAGTACGAACTGACGCAGGATATCCGCGATAAGATCGCCCTGTTCTGCAACGTTCCCGTGGAAAATGTAATCCAGAACCTCGACGTGGAGTATCTGTACGAGGCCCCGCTCGTGATGGAGCAGGAGCATCTGGCGGACGTGGCGCTGAAGGCGCTGAAACTGACCGCGCCGGAGCCGGACCTGACCGAGTGGAAGCAGCTGGTCGATAATCTGAAACATCCCGAGCACGAGGTGAAGATCGCCGTGGTCGGAAAATATACGCAGTTACACGATTCCTACCTCAGTGTTGCGGAGGCCTTAAAGCACGGCGGAATCGCCTGCAAGAGCCACGTGGACGTGCTCTGGGTGGACTCCGAGACATTGACCCGGGAAAACTGTGCGCAGGTACTGGCGGAAGCGGACGGCTTCCTGGTTCCGGGCGGCTTCGGCAAGCGCGGAACGGAGGGCATGATCCTGGCAACACAGTATGCGCGGGAGAATGGCATTCCTTTCCTGGGCATATGCCTCGGCATGCAGATGGCGATCGTGGAATTCGCACGGAATGTGCTGGGCTATGCGGACGCGAACTCGACCGAGTTCGATCCCGAAAGCAGCCATCCGATGATCCATATATTGCCCGAGAAGGCACATTTGGAGAACCTGGGCGGAACGCTCCGTCTCGGCGCTTATCCCTGTCGTCTGGCGACGGACAGCGTGGCGTACACATTGTACGGAAGCGAGTCGATCAGCGAGCGCCATCGTCATCGTTACGAGGTCAATAATGACTATCGCGAGGCGCTTCAGGCAGCCGGCATGAAGATCAGCGGCACCAGCCCCGACGGACACATCGTCGAGATGATCGAGGTCACGGGCCACCCGTACTTCACGGCGACCCAAGCGCACCCGGAGTTCAAATCCCGCCCGAATAAGGCGCACCCCCTGTTCCGCGGACTGATCGCGGCAGCGGTAAAGCGGAAAAAATGAATCCGTTGCCCCTTTCTGAGCCCTCATTTTTTCGTTGACACTGGTTACGAAAACGTTTATAATGTTCTCGGTATGTGCTCAAGGAGCACGTTAAAACGGAAATCTTCCGAGAAAGATATATTTTGGGGTTCTTGAAAGGATTGACAATGGAAAGAGAGATAGATTTAAGAGAACTGGCGCTCTTGCTTTGGAGAAAGATTTGGCTGATCGCCTCTGTGGGCATTGTGTGTTTAGTAGCCGGTTTCCTTTGGACCAAGATGTTTATCCCGAAGAAGTATTCTTCGCATATTCAGATCTACGCTCAGAGTACATTCAGCGAGGATAACGATAATCAGTTGAATGATATCAGTAAGTCCAAGCAGCTGATCAACACATATATCGAAGTGTTGAAGGATGACGCGGTTATGCTGTCTGTCGGAAATGAACTGGTTAGTAAGTTCGGTCCCGATAAAATGCGTGAGTGTTTTGTCATGGAGGGCGACAAAATCAAGGAATCCTCTTTGAAGTCATGCCTTTCCATCAGCTCTGTAACCGATACGAATGCCATCCGTATCGTTGCTACGACGAAGAATGCCGAGGTTTCCGCGGCTGTTTGTACCGAATTAAGTAAGCAGGCGAACGGGTTTATCGAGAGAGCGATCAAGCTCGGCGGTATTCGATATATTGATGACTATGAGGTAAAGGTCAATAATTCTCCGGTATCCCCGAATGTTAAGAAGAGAGCACTTCTGGCAGGCTTCGCCGGCGCTTTCCTGGTAGCTCTGATCATCATTATCCTCGACCTTATGGATAACACCGTTAAGACGACGGAAGTACTTTCCGAGAAGTTTAAGAAACCGATCCTCGGAGAGATCCAGAACATCGAAGAGACACAGAAGAGAAGATTCGGAAAACGTAAGGTTAATCTTCATGAGAACGAACAGCGGAGGACCTTACTCGATAAGGATATCCCGTTCTATGTAGTTGAAAGCTGCAAATCCCTTCGTACGAATGTAAACTTTGCACTTTCTACGAATGATAAGAAGGTATTGGCCGTGTCCAGTGCGAACCCTAGCGAAGGTAAGTCCACGACAGCGGCAAACCTTGCGATCACCATGGCAGAGAGCGGTAAGAAAGTATTGCTCATCGACGCCGATCTTCGTAAGAATGTACAGAATCGTATCTTTAAAGTTAAGAATGAAAAGGGTCTGTCTTCCGTGATCAGCCGCATGCATCCTGTTGAGGAATGTATTCAGGCGACTGCAGTTGATAACCTCCACATCATGACCTCCGGTCCGCTTCCGCCGAACCCGTCGGAACTGCTGGCATCCCGCCAGGCCGGTGAGTTGTTTGATTTCCTTTCGGAGATCTATGACCTCGTTATTATCGACAGCCCGCCTATCTGTGTGGCGACCGATATCCTTACTTTGGGCGACCGCATCGCCGGTATCCTCCTGGTATTCCGCTACGGTGTAACGACCGAGGAAGATGCAGGTGAAGCCGTTAAACGTGTCGAACTGGCCAATATGAACCTGGTTGGTTTTGTATTGAACGGCATCGACGTTAAGACACACGGCGGATATTACAGCAAATACAGTAAGTACAGCACCTATGGTGCCGACAATAATGAGGGTTCGGAAGAATCCGACTCAGCGAGCGCTTCGAGAACCGCTCCGCAGAGACAGCAATTGAGGAAAAAATAAATGATCGAAGCACACATTCACATACTGCCGGGTATCGATGACGGCAGTGACAGCGTGGAAACATCCCAAAAGATGATGGAGATCCTGCGTCAGCAGGGGGTAGACCGCATCATTGCGACTCCGCATTTCTACGCGCATCGTGAAAAAGATGTTGAGACATTTCTCGCTAAACGCGACGCAGCATTTGATGCACTCGGGCGCCCGGATAACATGAGACTGGGCGCCGAGGTGCGCATCGAACAGGGCGTATCTCTGCTTCCCGGAATCGAGAAGCTGGCATTTGAGGGAAGTGACCTCATTTTGATGGAGTTCCCGTATGCAAAGTTCGCGCCGTGGATGATCGAGGAAGTATATAACCTCGCAGATAACCATGGATTAACACCCATCCTTGCCCACGTTCACCGGTATTTCGATTTTTTCACCGACGATCAGATCAACCGCGTTTTAGCTATGAGCGGCGTGATCTTCCAGGCGAATAATGAATATTTGGAGACACGTATAGAAAAGAAGATGATCAAAGGCCTTCTGAAGGATGGTTATCCTTTGGTTTTCGGATCGGATGCGCATAACCTCGACAGTCGCAGACCCAACTGGGATCGCCTCGTGAAGAAAACGAAGAGTGTCTATATCGAAGAGGCCATGGAACTGCTTCGTAAACATTTGGATTGATTTTTTGAAATTTCCTCTTGACATTCAAAAAAATCAGTGGTATTGTAACAAAAAAGAATATAACACCAAATCCGATGAGCAAAAAAAGTAGCATCTGTTTTGTCATCCCAGAGAGTCGCGCAGAGGTGAGAGCGCGGTATGAACGGCAGTTGTGAATGGTTTTGTGAGGAGCAGGGTGAACCGTAAGAAGTAGCCTGAGCCGTGATCCCGCGTAAAGGGAAGAGATATAAGGTCCGAAGGATCCGTATCTTGTGAGTGGGTCGTATGTATACGATCAAAAAGGGTGGCACCGCGATTATTATCGTCCCTTGAAGCACACAGAAGCTTCGATGGGATGTTTTTTTTGCCTAAATCCCGATCGAAGGAAGCCCGCGTAAGCGGAGCACACGTATCTGAGTCTGCACGAAATGTGCAAAGGAGGTCGCTATGATCAAACCGTCGATCGAAGAAATCAAAGCTCTGGCGCAGGAGGGTAAATACCGCGTGGTACCGGTGGTCCGGGAACTGCTTTCGGATCGTTTTACACCGGTCGAAGTGCTGCGGGTGCTGAAGAAAGCATCGAAGCACGCCTATCTTTTGGAGTCCGCGACTGAGTCGGTCGGCACCGGACATTACACGTTCCTCGGATTTGAACCGAAGTTGCAGGTCTACTGCAAAAACGGGGAAATGACCATCGGGGAGCGGACATTTACCACGAAAGATCCTTCCGACGAGATACGCAAGGTACTCGCGGATTATAAGAGCCCGAAACTGCCGGGCTTCCCGCCGTTCACCGGCGGCCTGGTCGGCTATTTTTCCTACGATTTTCTGGGCTATGAAGAGCCGAAGGCGAAGACCGTAGCAGAGGACACGGAGGACTTCCGTGATCTGGACCTGATGCTGTTCGATAAGGTCATCTGCTTCGATAATTTCTTTAAGAAGCTGTTGCTGATCACGAACATGCCGCTCACGAATATTGAAGAGAACTACGAAAAGGCGATTCGTGAACTGGACGAACTCGCGAACCTCATCAAATACGGTGAGAAGGCGGAAGATGAGCCCGGCTATCTGACCGGCGAGGTCACGCCGATGTTCAATGAAGAGCAGTTCTGCGCCATGGTAGAAAAGGCAAAGCACCACATCTTCGAGGGAGATATCTTCCAGATCGTGCTTTCGAACCGCCTGGCAGCCCCGTTTGAGGGAACACTGCTGAACACCTACCGGATGCTGCGAACTATCAATCCTTCGCCGTATATGTTCTATTTCAGCGGCACGGATGTGGAGATCGCCGGAGCGTCGCCCGAGACCCTGGTGAAGCTCGAGGACGGCATCCTGCATACATTTCCCCTGGCGGGCACCCGCCCGAGAGGAAAGTCCGACGCCGAGGATAAGCGGCTCGAGCAGGAACTCCTGGCCGATGAAAAGGAACTGGCAGAGCACAACATGCTCGTGGACCTGGGCCGCAACGACCTGGGCCGCGTAAGTCAGTTCGGAACGGTCGAAGTGGAACGTCTTCGGGACGTGGTCCGTTACTCGCACGTCATGCACATCGGTTCGACGGTGCGCGGCCGAATCCGCGAGGATAAGGATGCGCTCGATGCGATCTCGGCAGTGCTGCCGGCAGGAACGCTTTCCGGAGCGCCGAAGATCCGCGCCATGCAACTCATCGGCGAATTGGAGAACAACAAGCGAGGCATCTACGGAGGCGCGGTCGGCTATGTGGCATTTAACGGCGACATGGACACCTGCATTGCCATCCGACTGGCTTACAGAAAGAACGGAAAAGTCTTCGCCAGAAGCGGCGCCGGCATCGTAGCCGACTCCGTACCGAAGACCGAATATCAGGAGTGCATCAACAAGGCGGCAGCCGTGATCAGTGCCCTGAAGAAAGCGGAGGAGATCGACGTATGATAGTACTTATCGATAATTACGACAGTTTCTCGTACAATCTGTTCCAGCTGGTGGGCGAACTCAGACCCGACATCCACGTGATCAAAAATGACGCCTATACCGTTGAAGAGATCGCGGCCATGAAGCCTGAAAAGATCATCCTGTCTCCCGGACCGGGACGGCCGGAGGACGCGGGCGTGACGCTGGAGGCTGCGAAGGAGCTCGGAAAGACGATCCCGACCCTGGGCGTGTGCCTGGGCCATCAGGCCATCTGCGCGGCCTTCGGAGCGACCGTGACCTATGCGAAGCAGCTGATGCACGGCAAACAGTCCATCGCGACGATCGACACGGACAGCCCGATCTTTCAGGGTCTGCCGCAGCAGATCCCGGTGGCGCGTTACCATTCACTCGCCGCGGATAAAGACACGATCCCGGAAACCTTAAAGGTCATCGCGAAGACCGAAGACGGCGAGGTCATGGCGGTATCGCATAGAGAATATCCGATCTACGGATTGCAATTCCATCCCGAGTCGATCCTGACTCCGGACGGCAGAACCATAATCAAAAACTTTTTAGAGATGTAGAAGGAGGATTTACAAATGATCCAGGAAGCACTTATTGCATTGATTTCCAAACAGGACCTGACTTACGAGCAGGCATACGGCGTTATGAACGAGATCATGAGCGGCATGACCACACCGACGCAGAACGCGGCGTTTTTGGCAGCCCTCACCACGAAGAGCACGAAGGCAGAGACCATCGACGAGATCTCCGGCTGCGCGGCAGCGATGCGTGACCACGCACTGAAGGTGACTCCCGGCATGGAGGTCATGGAGATCGTCGGAACCGGCGGAGATAAGGCCAACAGCTTCAACATCTCCACCACGACGGCATTCGTTATGGCAGCTGCCGGTATCAAAGTCGCAAAGCACGGCAACCGCGCGGCTTCTTCGATGTCAGGAACAGCGGACTGCTTAGAGGCTCTCGGGGTCAATATCCAGCAGGATCCGGAGAAGGCAGTCGAGCTTCTGAACAGTGTCGGCATGTGCTTCTTCTTCGCACAGAAGTATCACACCTCCATGAAATATGTCGGGGCCATCCGTAAGGAACTGGGCTTCCGTACCGTATTCAATATTTTGGGACCCATTACGAACCCGGCGAGCCCGACCTATCAGCTGCTGGGCGTCTATGACGAAGCGCTCGTAGAGCCGCTGGCACAGGTTCTGACCAGCCTCGGCGTAAAGCGCGGCATGGTCGTTTACGGCCTGGATAAACTGGACGAGATCTCCCTCTCCAGCCCGACGAAGATCTGCGAATTCACCGACGGAAAGTACATCACCTACGTGATCAAGCCCGAGGACTTCGGCTTTGAGCGCTGCTTCAAGGAAGACCTGGTGGGTGGAACCGCGGCGGAAAATGCGCAGATCACCCGTGACATCCTGAGCGGAAAGCTGCATGGACCGAAGCGTAACGCGGTTCTGATGAACGCAGGCGCGGCGCTGTATATTGCCCGCAAGGCGGAGAGCATGCGCGAGGGCATTCTGATGGCGGCAGATCTGATCGACACCGGAAAAGCCTATGAGAAACTGGAGCAGTTTATTACGGAGAGCAATCGCTGATGAATACCATTTTAGATACCATCGCGGCGTACGCGAGAGAGCGTGTGGCGCAGGATCAGAAGGAAGCTTCGTTTGAGGAAGTAAAGGCGGCCGCCCTGGCGAGACCGAAGGGCGAACACCGGTTTGCCGCGGCCATCGCAAAGCCCGGCCTGTCCTTCATCTGCGAGGTGAAGAAGGCATCGCCCTCGAAGGGCATCATTTCCGAGGACTTCCCCTACCTTTCGATCGCGAGAGAGTACGAGGCTGCAGGCGCGGATGCGATCAGCTGCCTGACGGAGCCGAAGTGGTTTTTAGGCTCGGACGACATCTTTTGCGAAGTGCGAAAGACGGTGGCGATCCCGATGATCCGCAAGGATTTCGTGGTGGATCCGTACCAGATCTACCAGGCGAAGCTCATGGGCGCGGACGCCGTGCTCCTGATCTGCTCACTTCTGGACACGGAAACGATCGCTGCGGATCTGGCCATCTGCGAGCAGCTGGGACTGGATGCCCTGGTGGAGACGCACGATGAGAAGGAGATCGAAAGCGCGATCGAGGCGGGTGCAAAGATCATCGGGGTCAATAACCGCAATTTAAAGGATTTCTCCGTCGATTTTGAGAACGCACGCAGACTGCGCCGCCTCATACCCGAAAACTGCCTCTACGTGGCCGAGAGCGGCGTTTCCGCGGCTTCGGATGCCAGACTCCTGCGGGAGATCGGCGCGGACGCTGTCCTGATCGGGGAGATGCTGATGCGCGCGACGGATAAACGGGCGCTTCTGGCTGAAATGAGAGAGAAGAGGTAAACTATGACGAAGATCAAAATATGCGGCGTGCGTCGCTTAGAGGACATCGAAGTCGCGAACCGGTACCTGCCGGATTACGTTGGTTTCATGTTCGTCCCGACGAGCCGTCGCCATATCTCGCTGAAGGAGGCCATCGAACTCCGCTCGGAACTCAAGACCTACGTGCAGACCGTCGGCGTTTTTCAGAACCAGGATCTGGATTACATCTGCGAGATCGCCGGAAACGACGTGATCGATGTCATTCAGTTGCATGGAAGCGAAGATGCGGACTTCATACGCGAGGTGCAGAAACGGACCGGGCTTCCGGTCATCAAGGCCTTCCGTGTTGAGAACGAGGAGGTCCTTAAGGCGGCAAAGGAAAGCCCTGCCGATTTCGTCCTTTTGGACAATGGGACCGGCGGAACCGGGCAGACCTTCGACTGGGCGCTTCTGGAAGGATTTCCCCATCCGTACTTTATGGCGGGCGGTCTGTCACCGGAGAACATTTCGAAAGCGATCAAACGTTTCGAACCGTACGGTGTGGATGTAAGCTCCGGCGTGGAGACCGACGGATTTAAGGATCCGGAGAAAGTACGCACCTTTATCGGCTGGGTCCGTGAGGCGGATGCAGACGGGACATGAGAAAAAGAGGTAGAGCAAATGGATAGCAAGAGCAAAGGAAGATTCGGAGTCCACGGCGGGCAGTACATCCCCGAGACTCTGATGAATGCGGTGATCGAGCTGGAGAAAGCGTACGATCACTATAAAAACGATCCCGATTTCAACCGGGAACTGACGAAGCTTTTGAATGAATATGCGGGGCGGCCGTCTCTTCTCTATTATGCTGAGAAGATGACGAAGGACTTAGGCGGCGCGAAGATCTATCTGAAGCGCGAGGACCTAAACCACACCGGTTCGCATAAGATCAACAATGTCCTGGGGCAGGCACTCCTCGCGAAGAAGATGGGTAAGACCCGCCTGATCGCGGAGACCGGCGCCGGCCAGCACGGTGTTGCTACGGCGACGGCAGCGGCCCTGATGGGCATGGAATGCGTCGTTTTCATGGGCGAAGAGGATACCAAGCGCCAGGCGCTGAACGTATACCGCATGCGCCTTTTGGGAGCCGAGGTCATTCCGGTAAAAACCGGTACCGCGACCCTGAAGGATGCGGTCAGCGAGGCCATGCGTGAGTGGACGCGTCGCATCGATGATACGCACTATTGTTTAGGCTCCGTCATGGGCCCGCACCCGTTCCCGACGATCGTCCGCGATTTCCAGGCGGTCATCTCAAAGGAGATCAAAGAGCAGATGCTCGAGCTGGAAGGCAGACTTCCGGATGCTGTCATGGCCTGCGTCGGCGGCGGTTCCAACGCGATCGGAACGTTTTATAACTTTATCAATGACCCTTCGGTCCGCCTCATCGGCTGTGAGGCTGCCGGCCGCGGCATTGACACCTTCGAGACGGCGGCGACCTTAAACACCGGTAAGCTCGGCATCTTCCACGGCATGAAGAGTTACTTCTGCCAGGACGAATACGGGCAGATCGCGCCGGTATACTCGATCAGCGCCGGCTTGGATTACCCGGGTATCGGACCGGAACATGCCTATCTGCATGACATCGGCCGCGCGGAATATGTCGCGATCACGGACGAAGAAGCTGTACAGGCGTTTGAATATCTGTCCCGAACAGAAGGCATTATCCCGGCGATCGAGTCCGCACACGCTGTGGCTCACGCGATCAAGATCGCACCCACGATGAAGCCGGACGAGATCATCGTCGTTACGGTCTCCGGCCGCGGCGATAAGGACGTGGCGGCGATCGCCCGCTACAGAGGGGAGGACATCTATGAGTAGGATCTCTCAGGCATTTGCCGGTAAAAAAGCATTTATCCCGTTCGTCACCTGCGGCGATCCCGACCTAGAGACCACGGGCCGCATTGTCCGTGCCATGGAAGAGGCCGGGGCGGACCTGATCGAACTGGGCATCCCGTTTTCGGATCCGACTGCGGAAGGCCCTGTGATCCAGGCGGCCAATGTACGTGCGCTTTCGGGCGGCGTGACCACCGATAAGATCTTTGAATTCGTGAAAGATCTGCGCACGGATGTGAAGGTACCGCTGGTATTCATGACCTATGCCAACGTGGTTTTTTCCTACGGAACGGAGCGCTTCGTGAAACGTTGCGTGGAAGTAGGGATCGATGGAATCATCCTCCCGGACGTTCCTTTCGAGGAGAAGGAGGAGTTCGCACCGATCTGCCGCGCGAACGGGATCGATTTCATTTCCCTGATCGCGCCGACTTCCGAGGATCGCATCGCGATGATCGCGGCGGAGGCCGAAGGTTTCCTCTATATCGTTTCGAGCCTCGGCGTTACCGGTACCCGCAGCGAGATCAAGACCGACATCTCCGCGATCGTGGAGCAGGTCCGCAAGAGCGCGAAGGTGCCCTGTGCGGTGGGGTTCGGCATCTCGACGCCCGAGCAGGCGGCCCGTATGGCAGCGGTTTCCGACGGTGCCATTGTCGGCTCGGCGATCGTCCGCATCATCGGGGAGCATGGACGCGAGGCGGCGACCTATGTGAAGGATTTCGTAAAGTCCATGACTGATGCTCTGAAATAATACTGAATCTGCAGAAGTAATACATCAGCCTCTTGTTAGCAGAGGGTAACTGTGCTATACTTATCCGGGATCGGTGACATACCGGTCGTTCAGAAAGGAAGCGTAAGTATGTATAAAACTGTTGTTTCTGTGGACGGGATGATGTGCGGCATGTGTGAAAGTCATGTCAATGACGCGATCCGCAACAACCTTAAAGTAGATAAGGTCACATCTTCCCATAAGGATAAAAAGACCGTGATCTATTCCAAAGAGGAGTTGGACCGGGATCTGATCAAAGCTACGATCGAAAAAACCGGTTATACTGTGAACGAGATCGAAGTGGTCCAGGTCGAAGAAAAGAAAGGCTTCTTCCGGAAACTGTTCGGATGATGAAGCACATTAAACGCCGTCGGGGGTGTCCCCGGCGGCGTTTGGTCGTATATCTTGAAAAAAACGCGTCAATCGTTTATAATGAAACCATGATGGTGTGGCCCGGATCTTTAGGAATATAGTCACACGAAGAAATCCGCAGTATCAGTCGTATCGGTAGTATATTTAAGGAGTATCCCATGGAAAGCAGCATGGAACGAAGAAGAAAAAGGGTGTTTGATACGATCCAGATCGGCCACAGGACCGACTGGGTCAGCCGTGCGTTTGACTATTTTATCGTTATAGTGATCGCGGTCAATCTCTTTGTTACGCTGTTCTCTACGTTCGATGAATCCGAGCCGTACGCAGGTATTATAGATATCATCGAGGGCGTTACGATCGCTATATTCACGATCGAATACGCGCTGCGGCTGTGGACGGCGCGGTACCTGTATCCGGATAAAAAACCGGTTCCTGCCGCGATCAAATTTTTCTTCTCGTTTTACGGAATCATCGATTTTCTGACGTTCTTCCCGTACTTTTTGCCGATCGTGTTCCCGGCTGGCGTGGTCGCCTTCCGTATCTTCCGTGTGATCCGTATTTTCCGACTGTTTCGGATCAACTCCCAGTATGACGCGTTCAACGTCATCACCGCGGTCCTCACGGAGAAGAAAAACCAGTTACTGTCTTCGATGTCGCTGATCCTGATTCTGATGGTCGCTTCATCGCTGTGCATGTACAGCCTCGAGCACGAGGCGCAGCCGGAAGCGTTTAAAAATGCATTTTCCGGTATCTGGTGGTCTACATCCACGCTGCTCACCGTAGGTTATGGTGACATTTACCCGATCACCCTGCTGGGTAAGGCCATGGGTATCGTCATATCGTTCCTGGGTGTCGGCATGGTCGCCATCCCTACCGGTATTATTTCCGCAGGTTTCGTCGAGCAGTACACGCGATTTAAGTCGCTGGCGACGACGGAGGAGCATCCGCTTCGTTTCGTTACGGCCAATGTCTATTCGACCCACCCGTGGTGTAATAAAAAACTGAAGGACGTTGTGTTCCCGCCGCAGCTTCTGCTTCTCGTGATCCTGCGTAAGGATCAGGAGATCGCTCCGGAGCCGGACGTCGTTTTGCTTCCGGAGGATGTTCTCATCATCGCTGCGAAGCGGGCTACAACGGAGTCGAGCGATCTGGATCTGCGTGAAGTGCGCATCAAAGATAATCACCCCTGGGTGGGACATGAACTTCGTGAACTGGATATATCCCGCCAGGAACTGGTCCTGACGATCCAGAGAAAAGGAAAACTCCAGATTCCGAACGGTTCCAGCGTAATCAAAAACGGAGATATTCTGGTGATCTACAGACGCAGATCCCGGTAAAAACCTATGTTTAAGAACTCATTGAAAAAGAAGTTTATACGAACCGCTTTCGCCTGTGCATTTTTGTGCATGGGCGTTTTCGGATGTGCCTCTGAGTCACGGCAGGAAACTGAAACGACCGTGGAGAGCACGATCGAAAACACGGGGGAAATGACATCCGCGCTACCTACAGAGAAACCCTTGGAAACGGAGGTCGCGCCGACAGAAGCTCCGGTGTCTTCGACGGAAGTGATGACCGAGGCGACGGAGTCTTCTACGGAAATGTCGGCGGTTTCGGAAACCGATCCGGTACTTCCTTCGACAGAGGGTCCTGCGGAGACGGTGATCCCGCCGACAGAGGCACCGACGTTACCTGTGGTCCCGCCGACAGAAGCACCGACACTCCCTGTGGTCCCGCCGACAGAAGCACCGACGCTCCCTGTGGTCCCGCCGACGGAAGCGCCGACGCTGCCTGTAGTTCCGCCGACAGAAGCTTCTACGGAAGCTCCGACCGAGCCGCCGACACAGCCGTCGGTGGTCGTTTCGGTATGGTATACGACCAGCGCGTTAAACCTTCGGGAAGGACCGAGTCTGAACCACAAGATCCTGCTAACGATCCCGGAAAACACGGCGGTCGACTGCCTTGAAGAGGGTGCCGTCTGGAGCCGTGTGATCTTCCAGGGAACCATTGGCTATGTTGCGACGGGATACCTCGCTGACGAGCCGCTGATCACATTTCCCGGTTACGGAGAGATCGCCTATTCGCACGTTCGCTACATCAACGATCATTTTGCGTTCCGCCTGAATGGAAACAACTATGGCCCGGAGAAGAAGGACGCATGCGGCAACTGGATCGAAAAGAAAATGAAGAGTTTCGGCTATGAGCCGACATACTATGAGGGCATCGCGCCGGTGTCCGGTATGCCCGTGAAGAGCTATGCGTTCCGCAAGTCTTGTGGCGTGGAAAATGCACGCCTGGTGGTGATCGGTGCGCATTACGACAGCCGTGAAAGCCACGGCGCCGAAGATAACGGCACCGGTGTTGGCATGGTCCTGGAGCTCGCTGAACGGTTCGCCGCGGTTCCGCTGCCCTATGATGTTGATTTTTGCTTCTGGGACGGCGAGGAAGTGCAGGGCTGCGCAGGCTCGTACTTCTACGTAAACATGTCGCCGGACATTGGCCGCGTCAGCTTGTACATCAATCTGGACTGCCTGGGCGTGGGAGACCACCTGTTCGCCTACGGCGGGGCTTACCAGGGAAACAAACTGGTGCGTGCGGAGGCCTATACAAAAGCGATGCAGATCGCGACCGGCCTCGGGATCCCGCTGCGTCCCATCCCTGCTGTGCTCGCCGAGCCGGAACTGAAAACGCCGACCCGCCTCTACGGTTCGGACCAGTATTATTTCGCGGCTGCCGGCATCCCTTACTTATACTTTGAGGCCAATGCCTGGGTGGACCGAAACGGCGTAGAGCAGTATCCGTACGGCCAGCGCTCGTACCAGTATAATTCCGTGCATTCTGCATTTGCCGATACCTACGGAATGATCAATCACACGAAATACGACGATCTGAACGTTCTCGAGGACATCGTCCCCGGACGTATGCAGGCACATTTGAGCTGCTTCGCGCGGATTCTGTACACGTTCCTGGAAGAATATCATTAAGGAGGAAAAAGAAAATGAGATTTGAGATAAAGAAACTGACGCCAAAACTGGCGGACGATTATTTTGATTTTTTTGATCATCGGGCATTTTCCGATGGATCGCCATTCTTTCCATGCTACTGCAACGCGTTCAACCTGAGTAAGGAACGGATGAAGAAGGAATTATATCAAAAGACCGAAGAATATGGCAACGATTTTGAAGCCTGGAACCGGGCGCTTCGGGAGTCGGCGGAAGGTATGGTAGCCGCCGGGGAGATCCAGGGGTATCTGGCCTATGATAACGGTCTCGCGATCGGCTGGTGCAACGCAAACGAGCGTCTGAGTTACTACCGGACCGGAGAATTCGACCTGCGTGATGTTCCGGAAGATGAAGTGTACACGAACTGCAGCGGACCCGGCGAGGTCAAAGCGATCGTCTGCTTTGAGATCGCTCCGGAGTACCGTGGAAAGGGTGTGGCAACGCAGCTGCTGGCTCGGGTCTGCGAGGATGCAAAGGCAGAAGGCTACCGGTATGTGGAAGCCTATCCGGTGCAGGACGGCGGCTATATGGGAATGGCATTTACCGGCCCCATGCGCTTATATGAGAAGGCTGGATTTGAAGAGACCGCCCGTTCCGGGAATGTATGTGTCATGCGAAAGCAGTTGGATTAACATTTTGAGGTATTCGTTGTAGGATGAGGAGAACTGCGCGGCTTCCGGCATGGGAGCGCAGAGCAGTGGAGGGAGACCATGTTTACGAGTGACTATAAAAATCTTACGCTGTCCTTTAATGAGTTTCATGAGATCGATGCAAAGGATATGCCGGAATACGGTGAATTCTGCCTTTTGGAACTGAAGGACGGCCGGCATACCGCCGGTAAATGGTATCCGAATGATTACAAAAAGAATGAGAAGGTGTCCGGTAGTTTCGGCCGGGGACTGGCGGATTCGGTCCCGGTCGATGAAGTGTCGAAATGGCATTCGCTGAGTCGCTACGACCTTTCGGAATGCCTGACGGACGAAGAGATCGACTGGATCAACCTGGGTCCTGAACAGGAAGACAGTTTCAACATTCAGATCCAAGGTTTTCACGCCTTTAAAGACGGGGATTTTCCGCAAAGTGAACAGTATTGTCTGCTGGTAATGATGGACGGAAAACTGGCGGCCGGAAGGTGGGACCGGGATTCGGACACGGAAGGAAGTTTTATCTATGCATCGGCCCTGGCCAGCTACGATATGGATGAGGTGTGGGCATGGACACCCTTAAGCAACGATGCTTTTTTTGATATGGAAGTCGAAAGGGAAAATGAGATAAAACACGAGGAGGAGCTGAACCGGAACCCGTCAACGGATCCGGTGAAGTTCAAATACGGGACCGATATCGACGTCTACTATGAAAAGGCCCTGGAAAAGCTTCGTGAAAACTATCCGTGGGCGTCGCTGAACCAGATGAAGAAGGTAAGCCCATGGGAGGTCCTGCCGCTGCACGGAAAGTATGTGTTCGGCCGGGATCAGGGCACGTACTTTGGTTCCCGTCAGGTCGATGAATGGGAGGACGGCACGACAGCGGATGAATTTATCGATTTCCTGTGTAAGTATACCCGGGAGGCAGTGGAGCGATCGAATCCGGAAAAGAAATTCAGACTGGGCCCAGATATCGCGGTATACCTGAATCAGGCATATAAAAAGGTCAAAAAGGAGTACCGCTGGCTGAATAAACGAATGTTGAAAAAGGGCCAGCAGTATGCGATACAGACCATCAACGGAGAGAACGAATTTACCGTGAAATATCCCGACTCCGACGGGTACAGTGTGATGGACTGCGGCTCTGCCGAAGAGTTCATCGAGAGAGTCGAGAGCGATTATCAGAATCTGGCGCTTCGTGAGAACCCGGTCGTGGACTCCTACGACGTACCCTTCGGAAAAGTGGAAATATACGGATGGTTTCTGGAAAAATACACCGTTTGTAAATTGAAGTCCGGGGATTATCGGGTCGATGTGCAGGCGGGAAATCGTACGACCGGCGGCAACCGAACATTCTTTATCACGCCGGATTGCTTCAAAGCGGATACCTATGAGGAGTTTTTGGATCGTTATCAGGAGGTCGTTCCGGGCTGCTCCTTTGGAATTACAAAAGAGGATATGCTTTCAAACGAAGAACTGAAACGTTTCTTCGGTTATGCGAAGGATTGACCGGAGATGTCGGTAAAACGACAGAAAGGGCAGGTGGACCATGATTTATTTGATCGTAAACGGACAGGCGAAGACCGGAGGCGGAAGCAAGATCAGCAAGATCATTAAACTGCTGAAGGAAGCAGCCGATTTAAGAGATGTAAAAGCAAAAGAATTCTTTAAGATCCTTCGCACGCAGAAGGCGGGCGATGCCACACGCCTCGTGCGCGATATTTGCCATAAGGACGAACCGGCGGACATCTGGGTGTTCGGCGGCGACGGGACCATCAACGAGGCGGTCAATGGACTGGAAGTGCCGTCGAAGGTGACCATCGCCTTCCTGCCCGGCGGCTCGGGCAATGATTACGTGAAGGGCCTGGGTATGCCGAAGGATCCGGTGACTTGCGCGAAGCTTCTGCTTTCGGCGAAGGAAACGAAGGGATACGACCTCGGTTTCGTGGATACATTCGGGGCGTCCGGGACGGTTCGCTTTGCGGGCAGCTGCGGCCTGGGCTACGACGCGAAGGTGTGTCACGAGGTAGATACCTCGAGCCTGAAGAAGGTGCTGAATAAGCTCCATCTTGGGAAACTGGTCTATCTGACGGTCGCATTTAAGCAGGTGTTCGCGAACCCGCGTTTTCGCGCGACTGTGATCGTCGACGGTGTTATTCGGACGTACAAAGATGTCATTTATCTGTGTTTCATGAACAGCCCGTATGAGGGCGGTGGCCTTAAAATGGCGCCCGGGGCCGATCCGTGCGACGGGAAACTTCAGGTCGTTCTGGCTCATGAGATCCCTCCGCTTCGTGTGCTCACGATGCTGCCGGGGCTGTTGCGCGGAACCCACATTAAACATCCGAAGGTGGAGTGCTTCACCTGCCGTAAGATCGAGGTGATCGCCGATAACCGGCAGTACCTCCATACCGACGGCGATGTACAGGCATTTACCCGTCATATTCGCGTGCAGTGCTACGAAACGCCGATGCGTATGCCGGCATTTTCCGCGGCGAAAAGCGATAAGTAAGAAAACGAAAGATCCGTAAGGGGTTATTTATGAGTTATATATCCGAATTGAGGAAGCACGTCGGACATAAGCCGCTCATGTCGGCGGCGTCCATGTGCATTCTCTACGACAAAGAGAAAGGCATCCTGCTGGAGAAACGTTCCGACAACGGACTGTGGTGCACTCCCGGCGGAGGTCTGGAGCTGGGTGAAGACCAAGAAGCAGGTCTTCGGCGGGAAGTGAAAGAGGAGACGAACCTGGATATCGAAAACCCGCAGCTGTTTACGGTGCGGGCGAACGTACACATGGTCTATCCGAACCAGGACGAAGTCTACTATACCGATATCGTGTACCTCGTGACCGAGTACTCCGGGGAGCTGAAACCGGACAAGGAGAGCGTAGAACTGCGCTGGTTTGAACTTGGGAACCTCCCGGAGATCATGGCGACACAGATCGATTACATCCGGATGTTTAAGGAGAAGATCGAGAAGGAAAACGTGATCGAATACCGCGAGGAGCAGGACATCATTCGGCTGTTTACTACGGAAAAAGTCAAAGAATACCGGACGCTTTACTCCGGACACGGCGATGATGATTTTCGCGAGGCGATCTTCGTTACGCTTGCGAGTGGAGAACGCTTCGTCATTAAGGTGGCGGGGAACTGGACGACTCAGGAGCATATCCGGGTGTGGCAGCGCTGCGCGCAGGAATACATCGACCTCGGATACTTCTGCCCGCGGATCCTGACTTCGTTAGCCGGGGATTTTCCGTCCGTGGAATATAAGGGACATAGCTGCTTCGCTTTCGCGGAGGAGTACGCGAAATACAAGACGGCGGAGCATATAAAGAACCGGCGATATCTGTGGGATGAAATGTATAAAATGACCGCCAGGGTGGCGGCAAAGAAGTTTGATTACACGGATATTCCTTCCGCGTATGCGCTGTACACCCCGCTCTATCCGGAGGATGAGGTCGATGAGGTTACGGAAAATGCCCTGTATTTTCAGGAGTATTGCAAGAAACTTCCGGAGCGTTTCAAAGAGCAGACCGACCGCATGTTTCGCAGGTGGCAGGAAAACTACAATAAACTGAAAGAGACCTATTATGATCTTCCGTTTTCCGTGTTCCAGGCAGACTTTGGCGAGACCAATGTTCTGGTTGACGAGGACGGCACGTTCGTCGGTGTGCTGGACTTTAACTGTGCCGGCAGGGATAATTTCCTCAACTATGTTTTTCGCGAGATCAATGCAAAAACGCTCGAACAAACGGCAGATGAGATCCTTCGGGCGCTGAGAATCGCGTCAGAGTATTATACATTTTCCGAAGCGGAGATCGAGGCTGCGCCGTTGATCTTCCGCTGTGTCAAACCTTTGTGGTATTGCAGCGTGAGTGATCTGGAGAATGCGGGGGAGGATCTCGAGGCGGTCCAAAAGATCCTGGATTCGATGGAGTACGCGCAAACGCGCGAGATCGATTTCAGAAGTGTTATGAAGTAGAGTGTGAGAGCTCATACTGATGTTCGGGAAACTACGAGCGCACCGCTTAATTTACTTCGCGGCGCCAATTCGCCGTCCGCTTCGCTTCCGGCTCATCGCGCTGTCGCGGTATGCTTGTAGTTATTCGAACATTAGAACACACCCCACCATGTTTGGCGGAGTGTGTTCTAACGGGAAAACAACCACTGGTGTGCACAATGGCTGCATTATATTGAGAAAAGGATGAATGCTAAGTAATTAGAAGTGTGTCGTCAGCTTTCTAAATCGGAAGAAATGCAATCTCCCCCAGACTGCATCAAATAGAAAGCTGACAAGCAACCTTCCTCAATTTGTATCAAACACTGCTTTCCGAGCGTCCCCCTAGACACCGAAGAACAGGTCTATTCAGATACAAAGTTTGATTGACGAAAGATGTAGGAGTTCTTTCTCAACCGAGTACATTATATATGGATTTAGGGTGGATTTCAATCAATCTCGATAACAGGGCGAAAATTTTTTCGAAAGGTCGTATGGCAGGATAAGATGCCATTTTCACGGAATGAAATGCCACGATTTGCGGCGGGAGAGGCAGCATTTACAGTTTGGAAACTTGGTATGCGCATTTGGCAAGTTATTCTGCCCGTTTACATGATTTCGCGTTGAAATTGCTTGACTTAGCGTAAGATGCCATGATATGATGGCGACATGATATGCATCGATGATTATTGAGGTCGGAGGCAGCAGAAAGTGAAAGACAGAGGTAAGGTGTGCATATTACTGTCCGGTTTTGTCGGAGAGTATAACGATGGCTTTTGTTACGGCATTGAACGCCAGGCAGAAGTTTTGGGGTATAAGACGACGGTATACTCCATGCTAAGTTTTGAACGTTTGAATACGAATGATGAAGAGTGTGTCTTTGAAAACATTCCGTTTGATCAATATGACGGAGTGATGTTCATCGAGCGCTCTTTTTCCGCGCATAAAGGTGTCGGACGTAAGATCGACGGCATCCTGAAGAAATACTGTAAGGTTCCGACCATGGTGCTCGGGCAGTCGGATTATTTCCCGGATAAGCTCTCCATGAATAATGAGGCCGAATTCGAGATGATCACGGACCACCTGATCGAGGAACACGGATGCAAGAATCTGTATTTCCTCGGTGGACTAAAGGAGCATAACAGTAAGCGTATCGCGGGTTTTCTGACTTCGCTTTCGAAGCATGGCATCGAGACGGGCAATGATACCCTGTTGTACGGAGGATATTGGATCGACTGCGCGCAGCGTTTGGCGAAGAACCTTGCGTTCGGTAAGGTGAAGATGCCGGATGCGGTTGTTTGTATCGACGATATCGTGGCGTATGCGCTCATCTCGGAGCTGTCCGAATACGGTGTGCGCGTGCCGGAGGACCTCCTGGTTTCCGGCTTTGACGGACATTCGTTGGCGGATAATCCTGCCGTGTCCATCCTGACGATAAAGGCAGACTCCGTTTTCTGGGGCGCGAAAGCATTTACCGCATTGTTTGAAATGATGACCGGCGAGACCGCCGAAGTCTTTAAAGAACTGGAGTATGAACTGAACCCGGGGCGTAGCTGCGGATGTACACGGAAACCGCGTAGCGATGTTAAGGAAACGCTGCATCACCGGAAAACGGTCGACCGACAGGAGATGTACTACGCGAACAGCGAGATCGTAGAGCGTCTGTACACGGCGTCCGATCAGGACGAGTTCGTTCACCGTTTTGAGAATCTGATCTATCTGATCCCGGATCAGAATTTCGTGGCATTGTGCCGCTATACGCCGGATAACCGGATCGCCTGCATATTCGCCACGGAAGCTATCTCTGCAGGTAATCCGGAGATCATGCCGAAGGACGTATACTTCCCGGTCGATACGACCATCGAGGAGCAGGTACTGAATTTCCACATGGTGCCGCTGAATTTCGCAGGGCAGAAACTCGGCTATCTGGTGGTCGGCTACCCGGAAGCAACGATCTACACCGACCTACTGCGCCGCATTTGCCGCCACATCGCGATCGGCCTGCATAATCTCAGGGAGCGCGAGTTGATATCGGTTTCCGGAAGATGGGCAGACAGTTCGCTACCGAATGATGAGATGCCTCAGGTAAGCTCCGCGACGGTGGGCCAGACAGCCCGTGCGCCGCGCGCTACGGAGAAGGCACCTGCGGACACGCCGGTCCAGCCGTCGACCATCTTCGTTCTGAAGGACGACATCATGTGTAAGGTCAATGTGGCCAATGTCTTTTATTTTGAGGCGGTCGACAAAAAAGTCTTCGCCCACACGAAGGGCGGAAACTACGAGAGCCGGCAGAAATTATATGAGCTGGAACTGCAGTTATCCGGCCGCGGATTCGTCCGAATCTCCAAATCCGTGCTGCTTTCCGTAGATAAGGTGGCGAGGATCAAACCAGATGTCGATCGAACGCTTTTGGTCTATCTTACGGATAAAAGCACAGTTCGTGTTTCGCGAAAATATGTTAAGGACTTCAAGGATCACCTAAGCATCACGTGATAAAAAGAAACCTGAAAAAAAGAGAATCCGTCAGTTGAATGAGAAGATATATCATTGTTTTCAAAACAGATCAGCGGTATAATTCTAAAGAATTTATAAACTCACTGTTGTCGAATGGCAGTGAAGGCAGCCGGATGCGTTCCGGCGGTCAATGAGAGTGAATTCGGAGGTTTACCGTTATGAAGAAGCTAAATGCGGTGATCAATACGTATAACCGCAAATCACACATCAACCCCGAGATCTACGGACATTTTTCCGAGCACCTCGGACGTTGCATTTACAAAGGTATATATGTGGGCGAGGACTCCCCAATCCCGAACATCGGCGGCGTTCGTAAGGACATCATCGAGGCATTCCGCCAGATCAAGATGCCCGTGATCCGCTGGCCCGGCGGCTGTTTCGCGGATGAGTATCACTGGATGGACGGCATCGGCCCGAAGGAAAGCCGCAAGAAGATGGTGAATACCAACTGGGGCGGCGTTACCGAGGATAACTCCTTCGGAACCAACGAGTTCTTCAATTTCTGTGAAGCAGTAGGCTGCGAGCCTTACCTCTCGGTCAATGTCGGCAGCGGCACGGTCGAGGAGATGGCGAATTGGATCGAATATATCACTTTCGACGGCGTGTCCCCGATGGCGCAGCTTCGCCGCGATAACGGACGCGAGAAGCCGTGGAAACTGAAATACCTGGGTATCGGAAACGAGAACTGGGGCTGTGGCGGCAACATGCGGCCGGAGTATTATGCGGATGTGTATCGCCGCTTCCAGACATTTGCCAAAAACTTCAGCGGCAACCGTCTGTTTAAGGTGGCGTGCGGACCGAGCGACTCCCAGTATAACTGGACCGAAGGCCTGCTCCACAACATCAACGACATGCATGCAAACGCGATCTCGATGCACTACTACACATTGCCCACGGGCGACTGGCAGCATAAGGGCAGCGCGACCGAGTTTGATGATAAAGAGTACTACCAGACGATCGAGCATACGCTCGCCATCGAAGACATGATCGAGAAGCACGGCGCACTGCTTTCCATTCACACGAAGCAGATGAAGCTGATCGTGGACGAATGGGGATGCTGGTACGACGTCGAGCCCGGAACCAACCCCGGCTTCCTGTATCAGCAGAACACGATGCGTGATGCGATCGTAGCGGCGATCAACCTGAATATCTTCAATCAGCATTCAGACATCGTCTGCATGGCAAATATCGCGCAGGCGGTCAATGTCCTCCAGGCGCTCATCCTCACCGAGGGCGAGAAGATGGTAAAGACACCGACCTACCACGTATTTGATATGTTTAAGGCTCATCAGGGCAATGAACTTGTGGACAGCTTCGTAGAGAACGAGACACGCGAAGGCGTTCCGGCGATCTCTTACTCGGCTTCCATGAACGAAGGCCGCGATCTGGTCATCACATTGGCCAATTGCATGCTCGATGAGACTTACGAGATCTCCTGCGACCTCTGCGGATATAACGCAAAAGAGATCGAGGCGCAGATCCTTACAAACGATGTGCACGCGCACAACAATTTTACAGACCCTGACAAAGTCTCCATCGCCCCCTACAAGGCTACAAAAGACGGAGATAAAATAATTGTTTCACTTCCTCCTTGCAGTGTCGTGACGGTAATCTGTCATGAGTAATGCAAAGTGCGGTAAATGTCTGCTGAGAGATTATGATGGAAGTGATTATAAGGAAAAGGTACAAGCTTTCTTGGATCAAATACCGAATGGTGTCCGGACTCCTCCTTATGATTATAAACGGCGCCTTGAGGTATGTGCAGAGTGTGACATGCTTAGTGACGGCATGTGCATGGAATGCGGATGTTATGTGCAAGTGAGAGCGGCAAAAGCCCCCTTGTATTGTCCGATCGGACGTTGGGAGACCGACGATACGAAGTGACGTAATGCCCCCTTTTTAAAATGCCGCGATCGCTTATGTTTCGCTACTAATCAGTAGAGTGTGTGTGTTTTGGTTTTTTGAGATGATCGTCTCACGGGAAAACGATCTAAAACTCAGCAGACAAAAAACCGTAAATGGCCGGTGTGCCCTGAGTAATTCAGGGGCATCGGCCGTTTTCTTGCGTTCATGAACAATATGTGGTAAAATGAGGGGAGGAATAGGAGGCTATATGGACTCATTATTGCAATGGGACGGGGATTTCCTCCTGTGGGTGCAGGAGCACCTGCGGTTTGAAGCTTTGACCCCGTTTATGAAAGCCGTCACGGTCCTGGGTATTGCCGGGTGCTTCTGGCTGGCTTTGACTTTGGTTTTGTCGTTTATCCCGAAGATGCGCAGGGCGGCTTTTGCATCGACGCTGGGGATGGTTTTTGTGGCGATCACGTGTAACCTGATCACGAAGAATCTGGTCGCGCGCACGCGTCCGTACGAGGTGGTCGAAGGGTTGACGCGCCTGATCGGCGAACAGGTGGATTATTCGTTTCCGTCAGGGCATACCGCCATCAGTTTCGGTTCGGCAGTCGCTTTGTTTTTCTATCTGGACCGGAGGATCGGTATCGGGCTTATGGCGTTGGCGACGCTGATCGCATGGACCAGGCTCTATCTGGGCGTGCACTATCCGACGGATGTGCTCGGAGGCATGGCTTTCGGCATCGTGATGGGAATTCTCGGACATCTGACTGCGGACCGGTTGTGGCCGATATTGACCAGAAGGTTCGTTAAGAGCCCCGATGTCGGGGACGGTGACACGACGAGAGAGAATCGCGGATAAACGGACATATCGCCGGCTCTATGCCGGCAGGAGGGGATCATGTTACACAAAGTACATTTGGATGAGGTTTCGGACGGGAAGATCTACGAACGCCGGGACATGGTGCGCTTAGGATGCGGAGAATGTGAAGGCTGCAGCGAGTGTTGTAAGACAGTCGGCGACAGCATCGTTTTGGATCCTTACGATTTTGCGATGTTGTCGGCGGAGTTGGGCCTGGATGCTGCGAGACTTGGAGCGAAGTATACTTCGTTTGCACCGGTCGGTGCCATGGTGCTGCCGCATCTGGTAATCGATGAAGGAAAGGGGTGCCGCCTGCTGAGCGCGGATGGACGATGCACGATCCACAAGGCGCGGCCGGGAATGTGCCGTTTGTTCCCGCTAGCGCGGATCTACGAAGAGGATCGTGTGACCTATATTCATCAGATCCACGAATGTCCGAAGAAACCGAATAAAAAGGTACGCGTGGAGGAGTTTATCGGAATCCCGAATATGGCAGCCTATGAGCGTTACCTGCTGGTCTGGGATCAGTTCCGTAAGAATTACGAGCAGATGATGACGCCGGACATTACGACCGAAGCTCTGGAGGAGCAGACGAAGTTTATCCTGACGCTCTTTTACCTGACTCCGTTCCCGGTAACGAAGGGAGAGAACGGGGTCGATATGGAGCCGTTCTACAATGCGTTCTATCGGCGCATGGACACGGCGTATGAGGGACTCGGTCTGATCCGGGTACCCGATAAGGAAGTGGAAGATTGGAAAAACAAGCCGATCCGCAAGACTTGGCTGGAAGATTAAAGGGGGAAACCTATGACGCGATTGCAGGGAACCGGAGTCGTATCCGGAATTGCCATAGGGAAACTGTATTACTACGAAAAAGAGGCTGTCGGAGAGCATAAACGCGCTTTTTCCGGCGCCGCAGAGGAAGAGCACCGCTTCAATGAGGCAGTCTCGCAACTGGATATCGAGCTGATCGCGCTGAAGGACGCGGCGCTTTCGAGCGTCGGGAGCCAGGGCGTAAGCCTGTTCGAAGCCTACCGCATGATCCTGCAGGATCTTTTGTTCCTGGAAGAGGTGCATGCCTTGATCTACCGCGACAGTATGTGCGCGGAGGATGCTGTCCTCGAGGCGGGACGGTCGCTCGCGGCGACGCTTCTGCCCATGGAGGATCCGTACCTGAAGCAACGTGCAGATGACGTTAAGGCCGTTTCGCAGCGACTGTTTGAGAAACTGGTGGGTGACCACGGGGATGAGACTCTGGAACTGGCGCAGGGCATTCTGGCCGCGAAGAATCTGACGCCCGCGGAGATGATGCACATCTCGAAAGAGAACGTCAGTGCGATCGTTTTGGAAAATGCGGCGGAGAACTCACACATTGCCATATTGGCCGGATTGATGGATATCCCGATGATCGTCGGTATGCGGCCAGAGTTCGATCCGAAAATGGATGGATTGACCGCGATAGCGGATGCCGAGCGCGGAACGCTGATCCTGTCGCCGACCGAAGAGGTCCTGACGCAGATGGAAAAGCGTCGGGAGCAGTTCGTTGAAACGAAGAAGCTTCTGCAGCAATATGCGGAACGCGAGACGATCACGAAGGATGGAAAGAGAGTCCGAATCGAGGCGAATATCAGCGGACTGGTGGATCTGGACGGGGCGCTGCAGTACAACGTCGACGGCGTCGGACTGTTCCGGACGGAGTTTTTGTTTCTGGGACGGAAGGAAGCGCCGAGTGAGGAGCAGCAGTACCGCATTTACCGGAAGGTAGCAGAGCGCATGGAGGGCCGCCCGGTCGTTATCCGGATCATGGATCTGGGTGCAGATAAGATGCCGGACTATTTAAAGACCGGGGAGGAGGAGAACCCGGCCATGGGGCTTCGGGGGATCCGTTTTTGCCTGGAGCATAAGGGATTGTTGCGTGCCCAGCTTTCCGCGATCTTACGCGCTGCCGTTTACGGGAGAGTATCGATTCTCCTGCCCATGGTGGTATCATTGTCTGAGGTCTTGCAGGTGCGGGAACTCATGGAGGATGTGAAGCGGCACCTGACCGTGCAAGGCGAGCCATACCGCATGGTACCGGTCGGCGTGATGATCGAAACGCCGGCGGCGGCACTCATCAGTGACACACTCGCACAGAATGTGGATTTCTTCAGCATCGGAACGAATGATCTGACGCAGTATACGACGTCGATGGATCGTCAGAATTCGAAACTGAAAAAATATATGAATCCGTATCATCCGGCGGTCTTTCGCCTGATCCGGATGACGGTCGACAACGCGAGACGGGCGGATATTCCCGTCAGCATCTGCGGTGAACTCGCCGCGGACACGACGTTGTGCCCGTACTTTTTGTCGATCGGTGTGACTGCACTTTCGGTCTCTCCGACGCATGTATTACCCTTAAGGAAAACCATCTGTGAGCTACGGGTGGATGAATTTACAGATCGAAATGATCAATGGAAGGAGTATTTCTCATGAAGAAGGTAAAGAAAGTAGAAGATTATGTACTTACCATTCCGGATTTCCCGGAGCCCGGCATTATGTTCCGTGATGTGACCTCGATCCTGGCAGACGCCGACGGACTGAAACTGGCTATCGACGGCATCCTGGAACGTTTGCAGGATGTGGATTTCGACGTGGTCGTGGGACCGGAGTCCCGTGGCTTTATCTTCGGCATGCCCGTTGCTTATGAGTTGCATAAGCCCTTCATCCTGGTGCGTAAACCCGGAAAGTTGCCGCGTAAGGTGGTTTCTAAGGAGTACGAACTGGAATATGGTAAGGGCACCATTGAGATGCACGCCGACTCTATCAAGCCCGGACAGAAGGTCGTAGTGATCGACGACCTCATCGCTACCGGAGGCACGACAAAGGCCATTATCGACCTGATCGAGGAAATGGGCGGCAGCGTAGTGAAATGCGTCTTCCTGATGGAATTAGCGGGCTTAGAGGGCAGAAAGAAGCTCGAGGGCACCGATATCGACAGTGTGATCATCTACGAAGGCAAATAAACGAGCTTTAAATATCTATGCCAGTCTGAGGTAAAGGGGGAGGTCCCATGACACTTCAACAAATGAAATATCTGCTCGAGGTGGTCCGCTGCGGATCCATCTCCGAAGCAGCAAAAGAACTGTTCATATCTCAACCGTCGCTTTCGGCGGCTGTTCGTGAAGTTGAGAAGGAGATGAATATCGAGATCTTCCACCGTACACCGAAGGGCATGCAGCTCACGACCGACGGCAGCGAGCTTCTGTCGTTTGTGCGTCCGGTCGTGGAGCAGAGTAATCTTCTGGACCAGCGCTATAAGGACCGCGGGCCCGCGAAGATGCTGTGCTCGGTCTCCACGCAGCACTATTCATTTGCCGTGGAAGCGTTTGTGAGCCTGATCGCGCGCCTCGATATTCCGGAGTATGAGTTCGCCCTGCGTGAGACGCAGACCGCGAAGATCATCGAGGACGTGGCGGAATTCCGCAGCGAGATCGGCCTGCTCTATCTGAGCTCCTTTAATGAGAAGGTCATCCTGAAACGCCTTCGTGAAGGACAGCTGGAATTCATCCCGCTCTTCACCGCGAAGCCGCACGTGTTTATCGCGGTAAATCACCCTCTGGCGGCGAAAGAGAGCGTGACCATGGACGATCTCGAACCCTACCCGATCCTTTCGTTCGAGCAGGGCGAATGCAACTCCGTTTACTATTCGGAGGAACTGATGAGCCAGGTTCCGCACAGCAAGCACATCCACGTCAGCGACCGCGCGACCCTCTTTAATCTGGTCATCGGCCTGGGTGGCTACACGATCTCCAGCGGCGTGCTTTCGAGCGACTTAAACGGTGAGAGGATCATTTCCCGCCCGTTAGAGTGCGACGAGGAGATGTGGATCGGCTATATCAAACATGAGAAGAGTCTGCTGGGCAGTTTTGCAACGGCTTATATCGAAGAACTTAAGGCAGTGATTTTGAGGGAAGGACTGCGGTCGTAAAGAGCGGCGGGGGTGCCCTTTCCGAGAGGAGAGATCATGAAGAAATCGAATGTTATAAAGGTGATGGCTATCGCGGCCTCCGCTTTGTTTTTGACAGGATGCCCTATGGGTTTTGATTTTACGGAACCGCCACACCAAACCACAGCCGCGCATAAGTTGGCAGATATCGATGATACGGTTTTTCCGGATCCTAAATTCCGGGAGTATGTTTTGACTAATATCGATCAGGATAAAGACGGGATCCTCAGCGACAAGGAAGCATATGATGTGACCGATATCGATGTGAGTTATCAGGGCATCGCTGACCTGAAGGGAATAGCGTGCTTTAGAAATTTGCGGGAACTGAATTGTGTCGGGAATTACTTGCGAGAACTGGATCCTTCTGTATTACCGGAGTTGAAATCATTGACCTGTAACTATAATCCTTTGACGGAACTGGATGTTTCGGGCAATACTCATTTGCAGACTTTGCGTACAGCGGACACATTGCTGACGCATTTGGACGTCAGCATGCTGAATGAACTGACATATTTGATCGTTGATAATGAAGTGTTAGCTACCGGTTCCGAGAGAGAATACATAAAAGTCATACGCTCGACGCGTCGCAGTACTCATCCGGAGTGGGAGACAGATCCGGAGTGGGAGACAGAGCCCGAGTAGAAATGCCATGGCGAAGAAAAAAGAATAAAGCAAGTACTATATTCAAAAACAGGCTCCAAACTTCCGTGTGAAGTTTGGGGCTTTTTTTACGAGTTTATTACCGACTGTTACGTAATAATTTCAATCCTGTTTCAAAACATTTAAACATTGTTACGAAGGATTTAAATCTGTTCTTATAAGGTTGAAAAGGCTATTGGGATTTGTTATGGTAAGGATGAAAGAAGACTTCTTAAGGATCAGGAGGATATGAAATGAGAAGAAAGAATTGGATGTTGATATCGGCGTTATCCCTTATGCTGAGTGTCTCAGGATGCGCCGGGAAGAATACGAATGAGAGTAGTGAGGAGACGAAAGAGGTCGTTGCTTCTTCGGACAATGTGACGCAGGAAGTGGCTACACAGGAGTCTACGAAACAGGAACCGATAACAGCGGAGCCTACGAAACAGGAGCCGACTACGCAGGAACCGACTACGCAGGAGCCTACCACTGAGGAACCTACTACGCAGGAACCGACGACAGAGAAACCGGTCGAGTATCTGTTTACGAAGGATACCTATCCGCGCGTAGATGGTGCGACCGCACAGTATCCGATGTCGATCGAGATCGCGATGGCGACTATGGGCCTGACCAAAACGGAGGCAGAAGATTTTATCAAGCATAATAAGACCAGCCAGGCATATTACAACCTGATCCATGGGGATGCGGATGTGATCTTTGTCTCGGAACCGTCGGACGATATCATTCAGCAAGCGAAAGAAGCCGGAGTTACATTTGAAATGACAGGCATTGGCCGTGATGCTTTTGTGTTTGTGACGAATGAAGAGAACCCGGTAGACAGTCTTACGCTGGACCAGATCCGTGACATTTACTCCGGTAAGATCACAAACTGGAAAGACGTCGGCGGGGCGGATAAGAATATCATTCCCTATCAGCGACCGAAGAACTCAGGGAGCCAGAACCTGATGGAGAAGATGGTCATGAAGGATCTGCCTATGATGGAAGCTCCGTCACACTGGGTGCCCGTGGGGATGGATACTATCCTGGAATTACTTACCTATGAGAACGGACCGGAAGCCTTAGGCTATTCCGTTTATCTATACGCGAAAGACCTGTATGTCGTCGAGAATATCAAGTTCATGAAGATCGACGGGATAGCGCCGAATGATCGGACCATCAAGAGTGGAGAGTACCCGTTATCGAAGGTCGTATACGCGGTCTATCGTAATGATGAGCCGCAGGACAGTCCGGTACGTAAACTCTGTGAGTGGCTTTTGACGGATGAAGGTCAGGAAGCAGTAGTTGCCGGCGGTTATACGAGCATACGGTAACGATCGGAAAATGAAACCGCTAAGGGGGTGTTGGAATTATGAAGAAGATCAGATCGGCCATGGTATTCCTCGGATTGACATTGTGTTTTGGAGCATGTAATCGGAAGAATGAAGAGGAGACAACTCCGTCGATATCACAGGAGATGACGAAGGTCGCTTCGACGACAGCAGACATGGAAACAGCTGCTATGACAGAGGAAATATCAACGGAATCTGTGACAGATGAAGTGACGAATGCAGAACCCACAACGCAGGAATCCACAACGCAGGAGCCCACAACAGTGGAACCCACGACGGAAGAAGTCCCGCGCCCGAGCACGGTTCCGATCACGGGGGAATTCTTTCCAGACGTTCGTTTTCGCAGGTATATCGCTATAAATTTCGATAAGGATGAGGACGGAATTCTTTCCGAGGAAGAACTTAAGTCTGTTAAAAGGATAGAAGTCTCTTCATTTTCGATCGCTCGACTGAATGGGATAGAGTACTTTGAAAACCTGGAGTATCTGGATTGCACACAGAACAACATAGAAGAACTGGATGTATCGCAGAATCCTAAACTGAAAGGGCTCTTTTGTGAACGAAATGATATGATTTCACTCAATGTGAAGGATAATCTGTTGTTGGAAGAGCTGAATTGTGACAATAATAACATCAGGTTGTTGGATCTGAGTGGGAATCCGAAATTGAAGATCCTTTTGTGTAGTAATAACAAAATCACGCAATTGGATCTGACCGGTAATCCTGCATTGGTAACCCTTTTGTGTGACTATAATAACCTCAGTGACTTAGATCTGAGTAAGAATCCGGACCTGAAAACGCTGGAATGTAGATGCTACGATAACTCATTGTTTTTGGATGTAAGCTCAAATACGAAACTGGAGGAATTGATCTGCTACGGTTGCATTTTTGCGGAAACGGTAACTTCGAAGAATCCCAAACTCAGGGTCCTCGGATGTTCGGATCCGAAACTGAAAGAACTCGACCTAAGCGCAAATCCTCTGTTGGAAGAATTATACTGCAGCAGTGATGCACTCTCGAAGCTGGATGTTAGCCGGAATGACGTACTTAAGATTCTGGATTGCGCTGGTTGTAACCTGTCCGTTTTGGACCTGAGCGGGAATCCTTTGTTGGAGGAATTGAACTGTTATCAGAACAATTTATGGAGTTTGAATGTGAGTCGGTGCCGGGCACTTGAAACCATTCAATGCAGTGACAATATGCTGAGAAATCTGGACCTGAGTGGGAATCCCGCGCTTACCCAGATCGACTGTAGTTCGAACTCTCTGCAAACCCTGACATTGGGTGATAAACCTGTTTTGAAAGACGTGTATTGCATGGATAACCAGCTGACGAGTCTCGATTTGGAACATTGTCCGGCGTTGGATGATCTGTTTTGCAGCAGAAATTTATTAACGAGCCTGAATGTGGAACCCTTCCCGCAACTTTCCAGTCTGTGTTGCGACGAAAATGCTCTTACGAGTCTGGACTTGGGTGCATGTTCCAATCTCGATTACCTGAGTTGTGAAGAGAACCAACTGACGATGTTGAACATAAGCGGATGTACACATTTAGGTGATTTGGATTGTTCCGGTAATCAGCTGATGAGTCTGGATCTAAACGGATGTTTTTACCTTGAGTTTCTGGATTGTTCCCATAATCAGTTGAAGAGCCTGGTTATGGGCGAGAAATCGTATATGTATAATTTGGATTGTTCCCATAATCAGCTGAAGAGCTTGGATGTGAGCGGATGCGGTGATATCGAGACTCTGGATTGTTCCGGAAACCGGATAAAAAAACTGGATATGAGTTCTCTGGATTATAGCTATGTTACTGTTGATCAGCGTGTGGTCGTAACAGGAGCAGGGGAAGACGTGGAGATCTGCCGTGTGAACTGAAAATGTATAAAACGATCCCGAACTCCGATCGGAGTCCGGGATCGTTTTGTCTATGTTATGCCGTGATCAGATTATACACTGCTTCGTGGATTCGCTGGGCCACGAGCGGAGAGTTCATGGTGTAGAGGTGGATGCCATCGACATCCTGGCTGATCAGATCGACGATCTGATCGATCGCGTAGGCGATGCCGGCGTCGCGGAGCGCCACGGGATTGTTTTCGTAGCGGTTGATCATCTTTACAAACTTCTCGGGAAGCTCGACGCCGCAGAGCTTCACCATGCGCTCGATCTGCTTTTTATTCGTTACAGGCATGATGCCGGCCTCGATGGGAACGTTGATGCCTGCGATCGCAGCGCGCTCACGGAAGTTGTAGAAGTGACGGTTATCGAGGAAGAGCTGGGTAATGAGGTGGTTCGCCCCGGCATCGACCTTATTCTTCAGGTGGTGAATATCATCCACCATGGTGGTTGCCTCGATGTGGCCTTCGGGGTAGCAGGCAGCGATGATATCGAAGTCTCCGTGTTCGCGAATGAAGGTGATCAGCTCGTCAGCGTGTTTGAATTCGCCGCGGGGCGTTTCGCCCTCCGGAACGTCACCGCGCAGCGCCAGGATGTTTTCGATGCCCTGGGCCTTCAGGCCTTCCAGGATCATGCGCGCGTCCTCGCGGGTCAGGTTGATGCCGGGCAGGTGCGCCACGCTCTCAATGCCGTAGCGATGCTTGACATCCGAAGCGATCTGGATGGTCTTGCCGCAGTTATTGCCCCCGGCAGCGCCGTAGGTCACACTGATAAAATCGGGCTTTACGAAGGACAGTCCGTCGAGTGTTTTATATATGGTGTCCTCGGGAGCGTCCGGCTTCGGCGGGAATATCTCGAGGGAAAAAACTTTGCGTTCTTTGAATAATTCACTGCATTTCATGGTTGTATCCTCAACTGCCGCGCAACACGCGGTTTATATGGAGAAAGCCGGCAGGGCCTCTCTTTACGGTTTCCAGTATAGCAAAGGAGCGCATAAAAATCCAAAACATACTTCTTATTACCTGACATAGTTTCAAACTATAATGCGTGCGGACAATAATTGCCCGAAACATGACAACCTTCGGATGGCGTTCGCGGATGTGGTGTAGTATGATAGAGGTATCGGTGAGGCAAAAGTGTCCCGGACACAGGAGCCGGCCGTATTTGAGGAGGTTTATCATGAAAGCATTTGAGACAGGTGAGTACAGAAATCTATTTGCCGAATGCGGCATTTTGCAGGAGGACATCGACCGGAAGTTGAAGCGGATCGTGGATACGTTCTTCTACGGGAACGAGCAGGAGCGGATCTTCCATCCTGTAGGTGAGGATATGGGCTATCTGGAGGATACCGGAAACCACGACGCGCGCACCGAAGGCATGAGTTACGGCATGATGTTCTGCGTGCAGTTGAACATGAAGGAAGAGTTTGACCGGATCTGGAAGTGGGCGAAGACCTATATGTTCCAGAAGGAAGGGGAAAACGAAGGATATTTTGCCTGGTCCTGCATGACGAACGGCAGACACAACGCGGAAGGACCGGCACCGGACGGCGAAGAGTTTTTCGCCATGAGTCTGTTTTTCGCGTCCCACCGCTGGGGCGACGGCGAGGGCATCTTCAACTACTCGCATGAGGCGCAGGAGATTCTGCGCGCCATGGTGCATAAGGGAAGTGACGGCCGCGACGGCGCGCCGATGTTCAACAACGAGAACCACTATATTCTTTTCGTTCCGGGCAGCGATTACACGGACCCGTCCTATCATTTGCCGCACTTTTATGAACTGTTCGCGCTCTGGGCATACGAAGAAGACCGCCCCTTCTTTAAAGAGGCGGCCCGTGCGAGTCGTGCGTATCTGGCGAAAGCCTGCCATCCCGTGACCGGACTAAACCCTGAGTATGGTGAGTTTGACGGAAGTCCGATGTCCCGTCCGCTTCGCTGGACGAAATTCCACCATGATTATTTCTACAGCGATTCCTACCGGACGATCGCGAACATTGCCCTCGATTACGAGTGGTTCGGGATCGATGTCGGTCAGGTGGACGCGGTGCGCCGTCAGCAGGAATTCATTCTCGAGAAGGAGAAGAAGGATGCGATCGGTATCTATAAGGTCGACGGAGAATTCGTCGAGAAGGGTGTTCTGCATCCGGTCGGTCTGATGGCTGCGACTGCGCAGGGCACACTCGCGACGACCGGGGAACTGCAGAAGACCTGGGTCATGAAATTCTGGGACATGGAGCTGCGTGAAGGCGGTCGCCGTTACTACGATAACTGCCTCTTCCTGTTCGCCTTCCTGGCGCTCAGTGGCAACTACCGCATTTGGTAAAACACGACTTCCGGATAGTATTCCGGATCCTCATCTACCTGTTTACAAAACAGACGGATCATATCGATGAGCAGCAGTTGATGCCGCTCGGAGAGCATACGAAACAGTGCGAGGAGCCGGCCTTCCGGTTGCTCGCATTCGTTTTCTCTTATGATATTTTCCGGTTCGGTTTTGAGGGGAATTCGGGGGAACTCTCGTGCTGACGCAGTGGCCCGGTCGGTCAGACAGAGTAGAAAATCGGTGGTGGTCGCAAGTTCTCTTGCAAACCGGATGAGCAGGTCCGTGCGGAACGGACAGTTTCCGGTCTCATATTTAGACAGTGTCGAGGAAGTGATCCCGACAGCGTCGGCCAATGTTTTCTGCGTGATCTTCCGCTGTTTCCGCAGATAAACGATGCGTTGTCCCGGTGTGTCCGGGATGGGCAGGTGATCCGGACCGGAATCCGTTTGCCTGCTTTTCTTTCGCACGCGTTGTCGCATGCGGTTTTGTTCCAGTTGTGCCTGTAGGACCTGAAGAACGCTGTCTGCTGCGTCGGCGTTTTTAGGTTCATAATACATGTAACATCCCTCCCTATTTGATTGTATAGTGCATAAAAACTGGATACGCCCATTGTAGACGATATACAAAAGTAATGTACAGTATCGAATGGTTAAAAAAATCACACCGTTCGGTTTGGCTTTCGAATAGAGCGTTTTGCATAGGATAGAAACAACAAGAACCCCCGCCGGCCGGCAGGGGTTCTTGTTTGCGCCGCTATAGGGGCACGGCGACTTTATTTGGAGGGAATCTTTATGCAGATCAGTTGATGTGGTTCGCAGCGCCGATGAAGATCGGCAGACCGTATGTCTTATCCAGGATCATGAATACGAACGGACGGTCCAAAACCACACTCTTTTGAATTAAGGATGCTTTGAGGCGCATATCGACCGCAGTTGCGGCTGCGGCTTTGGTACCGCCTTCCGTGACCTCGATGCAAGTCTTATGGATCACCTTGCCGATGTACAGGGATTTATCGCCGGTCATGCCGGAGAAATCCGCGTCTACCTGACTGAATGCATCGGTCATGCCCATTTGCTCCAAAACATCACGTAACTGGTATTCGGCATCGAAACAAAATTTCGGAATACGGACGGACACGCTTTCCTGACTGGCTTTGGAAAGCAGAGAAGAATAACCTTTGGAACCAAGAGTCTGCAGAAGCTCTTCGACGGTCGTTCCTTCCTGCGGCAGAAGCGCAGCAAAAGTAAACGGAACATCCTTGTACTCCTTCATAAATCCGGTGTAGTTTTCACTCTCCAGATAGTACCCGGCACTGCCGCCCATCATATCGATGGTCTGTTTTTTTCCGTCGGCATCGGTAAATTCTGCCTCGTGAGTGTTTGAAGTGTAGAAGGGATCCTGCCAAGAAGCGTCAAAGTAGAGTGCATTCAGCAGGATCATGGCGCTGTCCGGCGCAAGTCTATCCAGAATGGTGGGGATCATCGTATTCGTTTTGTCGCTGACCCAGCGGTTGATCGCTGCGAGCGTCTGCGAGTCAAATGCGGCCTTGTAGATCTCCGCGTCGAAGCAGTCGACGTTTTTCTTCAGGAAGTCCTCGCGGACCCGTTCGCCCATGGACAGCCCCTCGTTGAGCCAGAGGGAGTTTGCAAAAGCCATGGCCTTCGGCGCATTTTGCTCCAGGAAGGAGTAGTAGGCGCCGAGTCCCTGATTGATGTCCTCGATGTTCAGACTTCCGCCCAGGACCTGCTCCATTTGGGTGAGTGTGTTCCCTGCGGCACCGTTTGCGGTCATGGAGACAGCTGTCATGACCGAGAGCGGGGAAATCAGGAAGTTTTTACCTGCCTCGTTCTGCTCCGTGATCGTTTTGGCCAATGCAGCGGCCAGATCGGTATAACTATCGGCAAATGTCTGCGATACCTGCGCGCCTTCCGGCGCGGTCTTCTTCATGCCCTGTGTGAGTTTGAGGATCCTGCCTGTATCGGTGTTTTCTGCAGCTGTCGAGCCCTGGGGCGCTTCATTCGTTTCGCTTTCTGTGGGCTTTTCCGTTGCAGGCTGTGTTGCTGCTTCGGTTGCTGCATTTGTAGCTTCCGAAGTCGTTTCTCCTGTGGTCGTGTCCGCCGGTGTATTTTCCGCCTGCGTAGAGGTTTCATTGCCTCCGGCCGCCGGCTTTTGATTCGAACAGCCCGGCAATGCAGACAGCATGGCTGCGGTCAATGCGATGGAACAGAGTTTCATTTTAGTACGTTTCATGGTCATTCCTTCTTTCCATAAAATTCTTCGACCGGATAGGCTTCCGGATCCCCGGGGTAGGTGACGAACTGGTCGGCCCCGTGTTCTTTCGCCCGCCGGAAAACATCTTCTTTTGTATCCACAGTCCCGTAATTACGAACCTGCAGGTTGCGCTTCGACGATCCCCAGGACTCGGTCGTGGAGATCACGTTGTAGAATTTATAACCATTCCCGTTCTCATATACGTACGTTTCGTAGGTCCGCTCGCCGACGCCGCCGTGAAGCACGGCGATGTAGCCGTCTTCGATTTCTGCCAGGAAAGGAACGTACTTCATTACGGAGCTGGCTTCACTGAGTTGATGTGTATTCGCGATCTCGTAGAGGGTATCTCCGAGGATCACATGAACATCGCCGTCAAAGATTAACGTGACCTTGCGGCGGTCTGTCGTATAGAACATAATGTCCACGCCGCCGTCTGCAACATAGGAGACCGGCTCGTCTTCGGGAACTTCCCGTACCACCTCAACCGCATTCAGGGCATCGATCACGCCGCGGATGATCTTTTCATCCGTTGAAGAAGTGCAGGAGTAGCCGGCCTCGCCGCCGAACCCGAATTCTACTTCGGCCGGAAAGAGGCTGCCGGCCAGGATCTCGAGGATCAGATCTTCCTCATAGATGCCGGACAGTTCCTGTGTATCGGCAGGAATGGGGCTGGTCGTCGTGGTATATTTAACGTCACGGATCATATCCTTCGGAAAGGCGCCGTAATGGAAATCGCCGTCCATGACAGCCGTAGCGACTTCACCCGGCGTATCGACAAAATCATAGTGGAAACCGATGCGGCCGTCCACGCATTCGATCGAGTCCGCGTGCATATAATAACCTCCGCTGCCGTATTCCGTATACAGAAGCAGATAACTGTAGTCGGAGAGAGGGTAGGACTTCATCAGCTTGTTCACACCGATATTCGCCGGACTGTCCATATGTTTGCGTACATATTCGGCTTCTTCTTCTGTGGATACCAGGTACAGGGATCCGGGTTTCATCGGATTGTCACCCAGATAGCCGCATTTGAAGCTGTCGGCATATGTCCCGTTCGCCTGGGTAGCGGGATTCGCCGGTACCTGGCTCTGCTGGCCTCCGGCCGATGCAGGGATCTCCTCACCCTCCAGGTCGTTGACACGGCCCATGAAGATGGGCAATGCCTGTTCGGTATCCACGATCATGAATACGAACGGACGGTCCAGAAAGACTTCCGGCGTCGGATCGACCTCGATCACGGCTTCATTGGCCAGAGATATGCTGGTCACGGCAGCGGCACGGGTGCCTTTTTCGGTGACTTCCACACGGGTCTTGTGGAGAACGCTGGAGATATGGAGCTTTTCTTTCTCGGTCATGCCGGAAAAATCCGCGTTAACGGGATCGAATGCACTCTCCATGCCCATGGATTTCAGAATGTCATTCATCTTATTGCTGTAATCGAAGGTGAATTTCGGAATACGAACATAAACCGAACGGTTTTCTGCATTCGTCCAAAGCTCCTTCAGACCCTGCGCGTTCATTCCGGCGATCAGTTCCTCCGGTGTTGTGCCTTCGTTCGGAAGCAGGCCGACGAACGCATAGTTCTCACCCTTGTAGTACTTTGCGAAACCGGTATAGTTTTTGCCGGTCAGGTAAACGTTTTCTTCGGAGAACATCTGCTCGACATTTTTCGCCTCTCCTTTGGCGTTCGTGAACGGGAGCTTACGTATGGATTCATCATAATACTCCTCCTTCCACTTTCCGTCGAATAAAATGGCGTTGATCAGGATCATTTGGGTATTGGGGTCGAATCGATCCAAAAGCTTTTTGATCATTCCGTCGGTATTTGTGTTCACCCAGTTGTTGATCGCTTCGAGCGTGGCGTCGTCAAAAGCCGCCGGGAAAATGCCTGCGCTGTAGTATTCTTTGGCGACATTCAGGAAGCTCTCGCGGATGGAGAGATCCGGATCGTCTTTACACCAGATCGAGTTCGCGATCTTAAGCTGTGCTTCCCGGTCGGAAGGAAGATCTTTCACATAGGCATGCAGCACCTCGTTGAGCTGCTCCATGGTCATGTCGCCGCCGAGGACGGAGAGCATCTCCTGCGCGGTGTTGCCGCCGGCGCCGTTCGCCGTCATGGAGAGCGCCAGCATCAGTGAGAGCGGGGAGACCATGACATTGTCCGAAGAAGACTCCATAGAGCGTTTCAGTATATCGAGCGTAAAACGGTAGTACTCGTTTTGTAAAGCATCCGGTGATATCGGCGCCTTCGTGATCGGCGCGGTCGTTGTGGGGTCGGTCGGATCTGTCGGCTGAGTAGCACGGGTTGTCGGGTCAGTCGGATCGACGGATTGTGTTGCGTGGGTGATCGGCGCCGTCACGGGCGTTGTCGTTTGCGGATCGCTCGCGGTGACCTGTGCGGTCGTTTCCTGCGTTACCGAGGTGTTCGGGTTGCTGCAGCCCGCCAGAATGGCGGCGGACATGGCCAGTGAACATATACTTATTTTCTTACGTTTCATAGTTACATCTCCTTCCGGGGCTTAGCTTTATTGCTCTTCGATGGTATTCACCCGTCCGATGAAGAGGGGCAGGTTCAGATCGGTATCTACGATCATGAAAACGAACGGACGGTCCAGATATACTTCGGGGATTTCTTCCGGTTCCACCATTGCGGTGACGCCATCGACCATAATACCGGTCACAGCGGCTGCACGGGTTCCCTTTTCGGTAACTTCCACACGGGTCTTGTGGAGGACCTTGCTGATGAAGAAACGCTCGGTATCGGTCATACCGGAGAAATCCGCCAGATCAGGATCGAACGCCTGCTTCATGCCCATGGACTTGAGGATATCGTTCATGGTAAGCGAATAGTCGAATATGAATTTCGGGATCCGTACATTTACTTCACGGTTCTGAGCGTTCGCAAAGAGGCTTTGGAGCTGCTCGCCGTTCATCTTCGAGAGAAGTTCATCCGGACTCATGTTGCCGTTCCCCAGGAGACCGACGAAGGCGTATTTGCCGCCCTTGTAAGGCTTCATAAAGCCTTTGCAGTTCGCATCCGACAGGTACTTGTACTCCGTGGAGACCATTTGCTTCACGTCTTTTTCGGTTCCGGATGCGTTTGTAAAAGGCAAGGTTTTGATATCGCCTTCCTCATACTGCACTTCCCATTGTCCGTCGAACAGGATGGCGTTGATCAGGACCATGCGGCTCGCGGGGCTGAGCTCTTCGATCAGCTTTTTTATCATGCCGTCGGTGTTTTTATCCACCCAGGAATTGATATCGGTAACGGTTTTATCATCGAAGGCTGCCGGGAAGATGCCGGCGCTGTAGTAGTTCTGATTCGCTTTCAGAAAGTCCTCACGGATGGAAATACCGGGAGCGTCCTTATACCAGATGGAGTTGGCGATGGCCAGCTTCGCCTGGTCGGAGGAGGGCAATGTATCGCTGTAAGCCTTAATGAATTCATTGAGCTGCTGAATGTCCAGTTTGCCGCCGAGGACCTGCTCCATTTCACGCAGTGTCTCGCTCTTAGCACCGTTAGCTGTCATGGAAAGTGCCGTCAGGATCGAGAGCGGGGAGAGCATGACGTTATCGTCGGAGTCTTTGATCGCATGGGTCATCAGATCCAGCGTGAGATGGTTGTACTGCGATGTGAATGCGGTTTTCGCTTCACTGCTCAGTTTTACCTGTTTGCCGGGATCGGTTTGGGCGGGGGCAGTCATGATCGGTTCTAAGTTTGTCGGCCCGGACGTCCGGTTGCCCGTGTTCTTTTCGTTGCTGCAGCCGTTGAGCGGGAGCGTACAGGTTATAGCGCCTGCCATGAGCAGGGAAGTGATTTTCCTGTGGTTTGATCGAATGACTTTTTTCATAATTCATCCTCCCTGAATTTGTTTTGTTTCTTTGAAAACGAGGGGATGTTTCATTTTCCTACCGGGTCTGTAAAAACATTTTTAATCTTTTGCCGGCGGTTGTCAAGTTCGTTGTTCAGGGAAATGTAAGAAATAAGTAAAAAAAGATTCCATACTCTGTGGTATACTCAAACAAATGTTGGAATTACAACAGGAAAAGAGGAAAAGAAAATGAATGAACAGGATAACAAGATGATCTTGTCGGTGGAAAATGTAACCAAAAAGTATAAGACGGAACTCGCGTGTGACAATGTTTCATTTGCATTGCCCGCCGGATCTGTGACGGTGCTGCTGGGCCCGAACGGCGCCGGAAAGAGCACCATCATGAAGAGCATCATCGGCTTTCTGCGTTATGAGGGTAACATTACCGTAGACGGTTATCTGAATAAGAGCATCGAGGCGAAGCGGGTGCTGGGTTACATGCCGGAGATCCCGTCGCTGTACCCGAACCTGACGGTGGAGGAGCACATGGAGTTCGTGGCGCGGGCGTACCGTTTGGAGAACTACCGTCCGTATATGAACGAACTGTTGGAGCGTTTTGAACTGGAGGATAAAAAGAAGAAGTTCGGCGACGAACTGTCGAAGGGTATGTCCCAGAAGCTTTCGCTGTGCTGCGCACTTCTGCCGCAGCCGAAGCTGATGCTGATGGACGAACCCATGATCGGTCTGGATCCGCACGCGATAAAGGAACTGAAGGCCCTGATGGGCGACATGAAGAAAAACGGTCAGACCCTGCTTGTGTCTACGCACATTATCGACAGCATGGACCGTTTGTGGGACCATGCAGTCATCATGCAGAAGGGTCACATCCTGGGCAATGTAGTCCGTGAGGAACTGGAGCAGCAGGGACGCACGCTGGAGGAGGAATTCTTCGCGCTTACGGAAGGCATTTCCGAAAATGATATGTACAGCCTGACCGAAGAAAAGGAGGAGGAGTCATGACACTGCTTCCTTTAGCCGGCTGGTACATGAAACGGAGTTTTTTAAACTCCTTCAAACGTCATAAGGTCATGTTTATTGCCATTATTCTGTTTTTTGTCGGGCTCATCGTTCTGACGAACTATGCGGCAAAAAAAGATGCGGAAAAAGCGGAACTGGCGATCTCGGAGGAAGGCCAAAAACCGAAAGATAAGATCCCGGAATATGCGGAAAAAGACAAATTATACGATGCCGATGAGGGATGGTTTATCGGCGTCGACAACGGTGAAGTCCGCGAACTGACCCCGGTCGTCATCGAGGGCGTTTGCCTGCTCCTGGTGCTCGCTGTAGTCGGCATGTCTTTCGCGACCGGAGCCAAAAGTGGAGCCAGCTTTTTCTCCATGGCGGATGTCAACTTCCTGTTTCCGTCCCCGCATAAACCGCAGGCGGTCCTGAGTTTTAAGATGGTCACGCAGGTCGCTATGGCTCTGCTTGGATCGTATTTCCTGGTGTATCAGTATCCGAACCTGGTGAGTAAAGATCTGCTTTCACCTTTGAGCTTTATACTGTGTTTGTTGCTTTATATGAGCCTGGCTGTCATGAATAACTTCGTGAGTCTCGCGTCGTACCTGTTGTTCTACAAGCATCCGAAGATCCGTCCCATGGTGTCGAAGATCGTCCTGGTCGTAGGCGCCGTGCCGGTCCTGATCTTTGCGTTTCTGGCATTCGTTCTGAAGATCGGAATCTACCGATCACTCTCGTTCGTATGCACGAGCATCGGTTCCCGCTTGATCCCGTTCGTGGGATGGATGAAGACGAGTTTCGCCATGATCATAAAGGGAGAGTACCTCTGGGCGCTGCTTTTCTTTGCCATTACCGTGGTTTTCTGTCTCCTGCTTCTGAAATGGATCTTCAGCAGAGACGTGGATTTCTACGAGGATTCGCTGGATTTTGCGATGGTGCGTGAAGAGACATTTGCGCGCATAAAGGATAGGAAAAAAGGCATGGCCAATGCATCCTACAAAAGCAAGGAAAGCATTGAAAAGAAGTCAAATAAGATCCGCGATAAGAAGATCTCGTTCGACCGGTCGCCCGGAGCGAAGGCGTTCTTTACGAAGAACCTTCGCAACCGCATGCGCCAGAGCCGTTTGAAAGGCCTGTTAGCCGGATCGCTCGTTTTCAATCTGCTCGTCAGTGGAATTCTGTTTTACTTATATAAGAAGATCGTTGACAGCGCAACGCCGGAAAAGCCGATCCCGGCGAACTTTTCTCTGATCTTTTGTCTGATCATTCTGATGGTGTTTGCGTTCATTTTGTTCTTCCGGTCGCGGACGAACCCGCTGCAGCTGGACATGAACGTCAACTTCATCTATATGATCCCGGAGAGCATGCCGTCGATCCTTCTCTACAGCTATGCGGAATACATCCTGGAGGGACTGGTGGACCTGTCTCCGGCGCTCGTTCTGATGTATCTGGTCTCGGGCGATGTTCTCCTGAGCCTGTGCTGCTTTGCCTTGCTGCTGATCTACTATGTATACATCAGTTTGTGCGGCTTTGCATTAAACTGCATTTTCCGCGTATACATCGCAAAGCTTCTGATGTCGATTCTGTCTATGATCCTGGCAGGCGCGCCGTTCTTTATCCTGTATAAGCTGAGCTCGAAACTGCTGCATTCGGAGCTTTATTTCGTACTTGGCTTCACGGCATGGTTATTGCTGGCGCTGAGCATCGTATTTTTCATTATCTGCTCGAAACTGCTGCGCAGAGGAAAGCAGTAAAATATGTGTTGACATTTTCCCGAAACGTGCTAAACTGAAACGTAAGGAATATAATAAATCGTTGATGGGGACAGTATCCGGTCTGAAACTCATGTCCAGAGAGAGGCGCATTTGCTGGGAGCGCATCCTGAGCCGATCGGAGAAGACCACCCCTGAGAGCTCTTAATACGGGCCGGTGACACCGTTACTGTCAAATAAGTAGTCCTGATGCATTTGCATTGGGAAAGCAGGGTGGAACCGCGCGGAAGCGTCCCTTTTGAACTCGCCGAGAGGCAGAGTGTCAAAAGGGACGCTTTGTGATTCAAGCGTTCGCCTGTACTTAAGAGCTAACAACGAGCAGAACACCAAAGAAAACACAGAAAACTGTGAAAGGAGTTTTTTATGAAGATCACATTGAAAGACGGATCGGTGCGCGAATATGCGCAGCCCATGTCCATCATTGACATCGCAAAAGACATCAGCGAAGGCCTGGCGCGCAATACCTGCGCAGGTGAAGTAGACGGTAAGATCGAGGATCTGCGTACCGTCCTGGCCGAGGACTGCACACTGAATCTCGTGACGACCTCGGACCCGAAGGCGCTTTCCGTACTGCGTCACACGACATCCCACGTCATGGCGGAGGCTGTGCTTCGTCTGTACCCGAATGCGAAGGTTACCATCGGCCCTTCCATCGAGGACGGTTTCTACTATGACTTCGAGTCCGACCCGTTCTCCCGTGAGGATCTGGACCGCATCGAAGACGAGATGAAGAAGATCATCAAGGAAGGCCATGAGCTGACCCGCTTCACCATGCCCAGAGCCGAGGCGATCAAATATTTCGAGGAAAAGGGCCAGCCGTTTAAGGTTGAGCTCATTCAGGATCTGCCGGAGGACGCCGAGATCAGTTTCTACGATCAGGGCGGCTTCGTGGATCTTTGCGCAGGCCCGCACCTTCAGAGCACGAAGGGAATCAAGGCGTTCAAGCTTCTGAGTTCCTCCATGGCTTACTGGCGCGGCGATTCGAACCGCGCGCGTCTGCAGCGTATCTACGGTACGGCGTTCTTCAATAAAGACGAGCTTGCGGCGCATCTGGCGAAGCTGGAAGACGCAAAAATGCGTGACCACAACCGTCTGGGCCGTGAGATGAAGCTGTTCCTGACCGTGGATGTTATCGGCCAGGGCCTGCCGCTCTTCACACCGAAGGGCACGAAGATGCTGATGAAGCTCCAGCGCTGGATCGAGGATATGGAGGACAATGAATGGGGCTACGTTCGTACACGTACACCACTCATGGCGAAGTCCGACCTCTATAAGATCTCCGGTCACTGGGATCACTATATGGACGGTATGTTCATCCTGAATAAGGACGACGAGAGCAAGGAGCTCATGGCGCTGCGTCCCATGACCTGCCCGTTCCAGTACAACGTTTTCATGAACGAGCAGCATTCCTACCGTGACATGCCCGTGCGCATGGCCGAGACATCGACCCTGTTCCGTAACGAGGACTCCGGTGAGATGCACGGCCTGACCCGTGTACGCCAGTTCACGATCACCGAGGCACACCTGATCATTCGCCCCGACCAGGCAGAGGTCGAACTCAACAACGTCGTTGACCGTATCGACTATGTCCTGAAGACCCTGGGTCTGGAGGGCGATGTAAGCTACCGCCTGTCCAAATGGGATCCGGTGAACCGCGAGAAGTACCTGGGCGACGACGCATACTGGGAGAATACTCAGAAGTACCTGCGTGACGTTATGATCAAGAAGGGTATCACATTCACCGAGGCAGAGGGCGAGGCAGCCTTCTACGGCCCGAAGATCGACATCCAGGCGAAGAACGTTTACGGCAAGGAAGACACCATGATCACGGTGCAGCTCGACTGCGCCGCTGCCGAGAAGTTCGGCATGTACTACATCGACGAGAAGGGCGAAAAGGTACGTCCCTGGGTCGTTCACAGAACCTCCCTGGGCTGCTACGAGAGAACGCTGGCATGGCTCATCGAGCATTATGCAGGTAAGTTCCCGACCTGGATGTGCGCAGAGCAGGTGCGCGTGCTGCCCATCTCCGATAAGTTCGAGGATTACGCTTACGAGGTAGCTGCGAAGCTGAAGAAGGCACACATTGACTGCACCGTGGACCACCGCTCTGAGAAGATCGGCTATAAGATCCGCGAGGCGCGTCTGGATAAGATTCCTTACATGCTCGTTGTGGGCCAGAAGGAGTCCGAGGACGGCACCGTTGCCGTTCGCAGCCGTTTTGCAGGCGACGAAGGCGTGAAGCCGCTCGATGAGTTCATCGCGGCGATCACGAAGGAGATCGAGACGAAGGAGATCCGCCAGGAGCTTCCGCAGGACAACGCGCAATAAGCACTTGCATGAGGAGATATAGAGAGATGTTGGATGAATTAAAGCGCCGCGTTTACGAGGCGAATATGGAGTTGTTTAACCGCAAGTTGGCGATCTACACCTGGGGCAATGTCAGCGGAATCGACCGCGAGAAGGGCCTGGTAGTGATCAAGCCGAGCGGCGTGCCTTATGAGACGATGAAGGCAGAAGATATGGTCGTTCTGAGTCTGGAGACCGGTGAGGTGGTGGAGGGCGATCTGCGCCCTTCATCGGACACCCCGACCCACCTCGAACTGTACCGTGCATGGCCGCAGGTCGGCGGCGTGGTGCACACACATTCGCCGTGGGCGGTATCATGGGCACAGGCAGGCCGCGGCATTCCCGCGTACGGAACCACGCATGCGGACTATTTCTACGGCGAGATCCCGTGCACACGCGACCTGACCGAAGAGGAGATCAACGAAGCGTACGAATTCCACACAGCGACCGTGATAAAGGAAGCATTTGCCGACCGAAACCCGATGCATACGCCTGGCGTACTGTGTAAGAGCCACGGACCGTTCACCTGGGGTAAGACGCCCGAAGAGGCTGTCTACAACTCCGCAGTGCTGGAGCAGGTGGCCATGATGGCAGCGCAGGCTCTGGCGATCAACCCGAATATGCAGCCGGCAGGACAGTACATCATCGCGAAGCATTTCCTGCGTAAGCACGGGCCGAATGCATACTATGGTCAGGAGAAAAAGAATTGACCAAAAATGCACCATTTTTGACTTGCAAGAATGGCAAAAAAAAGATACAATAGTAGTAATGTCGTTTCGGATGGCCGGGGCTGGTCTATGCCCGTTCAGATCCGATCGAGAATCCAATAATTTAATATTTTACCGGAGGTAATTTTATGAAGTTTTTTATCGACACAGCGGACGTTGAAGCGATCCGTAAAGCCAATGACATGGGCATCATCTGCGGTGTTACCACGAACCCGTCTCTGATCGCAAAGGAAGGCAGAGATTTTAACGAGGTCATCAAGGAGATCACCACCATCGTTGACGGACCTATCAGCGGCGAAGTAAAGGCTACCACCGTTGACGCCGAGACCATGATCGAAGAGGCTAAGGCGATCGCAGCCATCCACCCGAATATGGTAGTTAAGATCCCGATGACCGCTGAAGGTCTGAAGGCTACAAAGGCCTGCAAGCAGATGGGTATCAAGACGAACGTTACCCTGATCTTCTCCGCAGCTCAGGCTCTCCTCGCTGCAAGAGCAGGCGCAACCTACGTTTCCCCGTTCCTGGGTCGTCTGGATGACATTTCCATGCCCGGTATCGATCTGATCCAGTCCATCGCCGACATCTTCGCATTGCACGGCATCGAGACCGAGATCATCGCAGCCAGCGTTCGTAACCCGATCCATGTTATCGACTGCGCAGCTGCAGGCGCTGACATCGCTACCGTACCTTACAACGTACTGATGCAGATGATCAACCACCCGCTGACCACACAGGGCATCGAGAAGTTCAAGAAGGACTACATTGCCGTATTCGGTGAATAATTCCCTTGCAGAATAACCAGGAGGATATCAACATGAGCAATATCGAAATGCAGTCGGTAAACGCGATCCGCGTGCTTGCCGCTGATGCGGTCCAGAAGGCAAATTCCGGTCACCCGGGCCTGCCCCTCGGTTCCGCAGCCATGGCTTACGAGCTTTGGGCTAATCATATGAACCACAACCCGGCTGATACCGAGTGGACCAACCGCGACCGTTTCATCCTGTCCGGCGGACATGGTTCGACCCTTTTGTATTCTCTTCTTCATCTGTTTGGTTACGGCCTGACCGTTGAGGATCTGAAGCAGTTCCGTCAGGATGGTTCCCTGACTCCGGGACATCCGGAGTATAAGCATACCCGCGGCGTTGAAGCAACGACCGGCCCTCTGGGCGCAGGTATGGGTATGGCAGTCGGTATGGCGATCGCTGAGGCACACCTTGCAGCTACCTTCAACAAAGAGAACTTCCCGGTAGTAGATCACTACACCTTCGTTCTCGGCGGCGACGGCTGCATGATGGAGGGTATCTCCTCCGAAGCATTCTCCCTTGCGGGAACTCTGGGCCTCTCTAAGCTGATCGTACTTTACGACTCTAACAAGATCTCCATCGAAGGCAGCACCGACATCGCATTCACCGAAAACGTTGAGATGCGTATGCAGGCATTCGGTTTCCAGACATTGACCGTAGAAGACGGTAACAACCTCGAAGAGATCGGTAAGGCCATCGAAGCTGCAAAGGCTGAGAAGACCAAGCCTTCCTTCATCATCGTGAAGACCCAGATCGGTTACGGCTGCCCGGCTAAGCAGGGTAAGGCCAGCGCTCACGGCGAGCCTCTCGGCGTGGACAATGTTGCTGCCCTGAAGGAGAACCTGGGATGGCCGTCTCAGGAGCCTTTCTTCGTTCCCGATGAAGTATACGCAAACTACAAAGAAAAGGCACAGAAGGGCGCTAAGGCGCAGGCAGCATGGGAAGCTATGTTCGCTGAGTACTGTGCAAAATATCCGGAAATGAAGGCTCAGTGGGATCAGTACTACAAGGGCGACGTTTCCGAGGAACTCTTAAACAGCGAGAGCTTCTGGGCATACGAGGATAAGGCAGATGCTACCCGTAACCTGTCCGGTAAGATGATCAACCGCTTGAAGACCGTTATGCCGAACCTGATCGGCGGCGCAGCCGACCTGGCTCCGTCTACGAAGACGTACATGGCTGACTGCGGCGACTTCTCAAAGTCGAACTATGCAGGACGCAACCTGCACTTCGGTGTACGTGAGCTCGCTATGGCAGCGATCGGTAACGGTATCATGCTGCACGGCGGCCTTCGCGCATTCGTTTCCACATTCTTCGTATTCAGCGATTATGTAAAGCCGATGGCGCGTCTTTCCGCGATCATGGGTGTTCCGCTTACCTACGTTCTGACACACGACTCCATCGGTGTCGGCGAGGACGGCCCGACTCACGAGCCCATCGAGCAGTTGGCTATGCTTCGCGCTATGCCGAACTTCGCAGTATATCGTCCTTGCGACGCTACCGAGACGGCAGCTGCATGGTACTTCGCTGCAACGAATAAGGACATGCCTACCGCACTCGTTCTGACCCGTCAGAACCTGCCGCAGATGGCAGGCTCCTCGAAGGAAGCTCTGAAGGGCGGCTACGTTATCTCCGAGGCGAAGAAGGCTAACTTCGACGGTATCCTGATCGCCAGCGGTTCCGAGGTTGAACTCGCGGTCAATGCACAGGCACAGCTTGCAGCTGACGGCATCGACGTTCGCGTCGTTTCCATGCCTTGTATGGATCTGTTCGAGAAGCAGTCCGCTGAGTATAAGGAGAGCGTTCTTCCGAAGAGCGTTCGCAAGCGTGTTGCGATCGAGGCACTTTCCGATTTCGGTTGGGGCCGTTATGTAGGTCTGGACGGCGCAGTTGTAGCCATGAAGGGCTTCGGCGCATCCGCACCTGCAAAGATTCTGTTCGAGAAATTCGGTTTCACTACGCAGAACGTAGTTGACACCTTCAAGTCACTGTAATAAGTGATCGAATAAGATATCGGGCCGTCGGGGCCGCGAGAGCGGTTCCGGCGGCCTGGTGTTTCTGCGGCCGGTTAGGGAAAGTGACAGCGGGGACGGTTCTTTTTGAAAGTGACAATGGGGACGGTTCTTTTTGTCACATACCGGAAACTTTACAGGTCATGGTCAATGTGGCTCTCGCAGGATGTGGTCGTTCCCGGACAGTTCACTGCGCTGTGAAAAACAAAAACCACGGATCGAATACGAACCTGAGGGGGCCCGCTTCGACTTCGGCCGTTTTCCTTATGAAAACGACCTCAGCGAGCGCGAAAAGCGATCTCGGAAATCGCTATTCTCCCCTCGTTCGTATTCTCACCCGTGGCGTTTTTCATCAGCTCGATCACATGCCGGTCTCAACCACATCCTGCGAGAGCCTCGCCTCATGACCCGCCAAATCATCCGAGGAATGTGACAAAAAGAACCGTCCCCGGCGTCACGTTGAAGCGTCCCTGGCCACGTGCGAAATCATCCCCGAAATGTGACGTACATGCAAGCCGAAATGTAATGATTGAAGAATAGGAGAGAAAACGATGATCTTATATTTGATTCGACATGGAAGACAGGCAAATAAACTGGTGAATTCCAATGTTTCACTGAGTGCGGAGGGGCGGCGGCAGGCTGAACTCGTCGGCAGCCGTCTGCTTCGGTACCATCCGCAGGTCCTCTACTCCAGCAACCTGATTCGCGCGGTCGAGACCGCCGAAATTATCAATTCGTATCTGGACCTTCCCTACCGGACGAAAGAGGATCTTCGCGAGATCTGCTTCGGTGATCTGGAAAACCATAGCGATGCGGAGAACCTCGAGCATTTTCCGAACTTTCTGGAGGCCTACGGGCGCTATGAAGAGGATATTCCCTATCCGGGCGGAGAATGTGGCAGGGACGTATATAATCGAGGAATTAAGGCCATTTACGAGATCATCGCGGAAGCCCGCGAAGCCGGTTATAAGCGCGTGGCCGTCGTGACCCACGGCGTTTTCATCCGCAGCTTGCTTGCCGGCATCTTCGGGAAGAACTTCGCCATCAAAGCATTGCTCGCAAAAGGCATGGAAAACGGAAGCATCACAGAGCTTCAGTATCTGCCTGAGCGCGATCTCTTCACCCTCGAGCGTCTGAATGACTACGCGCACCTGGAGGACGAACCCGAGCTGCTGAGGCGCACCTGGAAGTGACAGCGGAATGTGACAACGGGGACGGTTCTTTCGATGGGCTGAAGGAGGGGAATATCACAGCTAAAAAGACCTTGTCAAGGCCGAGCCGCCTGCGGCGGTGCTTCGAAGCCTTGGCAGGGTCTTTTTTCTGTGATATGGGGTAATCAAGATCGATGTAAGGCGGCTTGCGCCGAAGCATACCCAATGTGACAAAAAGAACCGTCCCCGTTGTCACATTCAAAAAGAACCGTCCCCGCTGTCACGTTTTTTGGGGTGAAATAACAAGATACGGGATATAAAAGCAGAATCAAACACAATCCCTTGACCTTGCGGGGGGATTCGGTTATAATATACATTGGGTTTTTCCGAGGTGGCGGGCGCCGGTTCGGAGGGCCCCGGTGAAATATGTAAGTTCGAGGGAGGCATTCATGGAGAACAACGAATACAATGCCAGTAGTATATCGGTTTTAGAGGGCTTGGAGGCGGTCCGGGTCCGTCCGGGTATGTATATCGGAAGTGTTACCACGTCGGGTCTGAACCATCTGATCTATGAGATCGTGGACAATGCGGTCGATGAGCATTTGGCGGGTGTTTGTACCGAGATCACCGTTCGTATGGAGGAGGATAACTCCGTAACGGTCACGGATAACGGACGTGGTATCCCCGTGGATATGCATGAGAAGGGCGTTCCGGCAGAGCGTCTGGTCTTTACGACCCTGCATGCCGGCGGTAAGTTTGATAACAAAGCCTATGCGACCAGCGGTGGTCTGCACGGCGTAGGTTCCTCTGTGGTCAATGCATTGTCCGAGTATTTGGAAGTCAAAGTCATGAGCGGAGGTTTCATCCACTACGATTCCTATGCACGCGGCATCCCGACCGTCGACCTCGAGGACGGAAAGCTGCCCATCATCGGTAAGACGAAACTCACCGGAACCAGCATCAACTTCCTGCCCGATGAAGAGATCTTCGAGAAGATCAAATACAACGTGACGGCGATCAAGAGCCGCCTGCACGAGACTGCGTATCTGAACCCCGGCCTGCGCATCGTGTTTATCAATGAGCATAAGGGCGAGAAGGAAGAAGTCGTTTTCCATGAGACCGAGGGTATCTGTGCTTACGTAAAAGAACTGAATAAAGGTAAAGAAGCAGTGACGGACGTCATTTCCCTCAAAGGAACGTCGGATAAGATCGAAGTTGACATCGCGTTCCAGTTCGTAAATACATTCGAGGAGAAGACGCTCGGTTACTGTAACAATATTTATAACTCCGACGGCGGTACGCATCTGACCGGTTTCCGCACGAAGTTCACGCAGGTGCTGAACACGTATGCGCGCCAGCTCGGCATCCTGAAGGATAAGGACATCAACTTTACGGGCCCGGACACAAGGTGCGGCTTGACTGCGATCGTCGCGATCAAACACCCCGACCCGCTGTTCGAAGGACAGACGAAGACGAAGCTCGGCAGCGCGGATGCGACGAAGGCTGTGGCGGCGGTGACGGGAGAGCAGCTGACCATCTACTGCGATCGTAACTTGGACGCGCTGAAGGCGATGATCTCCTGCGCCGAGAAGTCGGCGAAGATCCGTAAGGCGGAAGAGAAAGCAAAATCCAACCTTCTCGGTAAGACGAAGTACTCCTTCGACGGCAATGGGAAACTTGCGAACTGTGAGAGCCGCGATGCGTCGAAGTGCGAGATCTTCATCGTCGAGGGTGATTCCGCGGGCGGTTCGGCGAAGACCGCGCGCGACCGCAGATACCAGGCCATCATGCCGATCCGCGGTAAGATCCTGAACGTCGAGAAAGCGACCATCGATAAAGTATTGGCCAATGCAGAGATCCGCTCGCTGGTACAGGCATTCGGCTGCGGTTTCTCAGAAGGCTACGGCAACGATTTCGACATCTCGAAACTCCGCTATGACAAGATCGTCATCATGGCCGATGCCGACGTCGACGGTGCACACATCAGCACCTTGCTCCTGACGTTTTTCTACCGTTTCATGCCGGAACTGATCAGCGAAGGCCATGTCTACATCGCCATGCCGCCGCTGTATAAAGCGATCCCTTCGCGCGGCCCGCAGGAGTACCTCTACGACGATGTCGCGCTCGAAAAATATAAGAAAGCGCACAAATCGTTCACGCTCCAGCGTTACAAAGGTTTGGGCGAGATGGATGCCCAGCAGTTGTGGGAGACCACGCTGGATCCCGAGCGCCGCAACATGAAGCGCGTGAAGATCGAGGATGCGCGTCTGGCAAATGAAGTCACCGAGATCCTCATGGGCAGTGACGTCGAGCCACGCCGCGACTTCATCTACGAGCACGCAAAAGAAGCAGAACTGGATGTCTGATCGGAGGAAAACATGCCGGAGAATATCATAACCACAGAATATTCTGCAGAGATGCAGCAATCCTATATCAACTACTCCATGTCCGTCATCACCTCGCGTGCGGTGCCGGATGTGCGAGATGGCCTGAAGCCGGTACAGCGCCGCGTGCTGTACGCGATGAACGAACTGGGCTTAAACAGTGATAAACCGCACCGTAAGTCGGCGCGTATCGTCGGTGATACGATGGGTAAATATCACCCCCACGGCGACAGTTCCATCTACGACGCCCTGGTCGTTCTGTCCCAGGACTTTAAGAAGGGCATGGCCCTGGTCGACGGCCACGGAAACTTCGGTTCCATCGAAGGCGACGGCGCGGCGGCCATGCGTTACACCGAGGCGCGTCTGAAGAAATTTACCCAGGAAGTCTACCTGGCCGACCTGGATAAGAACGTCATCGACTTCATCCCGAACTTCGACGAAACGGAGAAGGAGCCGTCCGTGCTCCCGGTCCGCATTCCGAACATTCTGGTCAATGGTTCCGAGGGCATTGCGGTCGGTATGGCGACGTCCATCCCGACGCATAACCTGGCGGAAGTCATCGACGCGATGAAGTATCTGATGGACTACCCGCATGCATCGACGAAGGAACTCCTGAACTTGATGCCCGGCCCGGATTTTCCGACCGGCGGATATGTAACGAATAAGAGCGAACTTCTCGAGATCTACGAGACCGGACGCGGTAAGATCAAACTTCGCGGTAAGGCGCAGCTGGTGCCTGCGAAGCGCAAGGCAGACCGCGACCACATCGAGATCACTGAGATCCCCTATACCATGATCGGTGCCAACATCGGTAAGTTCCTGTCCGACGTCATGGCCCTCGTGGAAGCGAAGAAACTGCCCGACATCACCGACATTTCCAACATGTCGTCGAAGGAAGGCATCAAGATCGTTCTGGAACTGAAGAAGGGAGCCGACGGCGAGAAGACCCTGCAGGGCCTGTATAAGAAGACGAAGCTGGAGGATACCTTCGGGGTCAATATGCTGGCCATCGCGAACGGTAAGCCGCTGACCCTGTCTCTGCGCGAGATTCTGCAGTACAACATCGACTTCCAGATCGACATCAACACACGCAAATACACCACGCTCCTGCAGAAGGAGACGGAGAAGAAAGAGATCCAGGAAGGTCTCATCCGTGCTGTGGACATCATTGACCTGATCATCGAGATCATCCGCGGCAGTAAAGATATCAAGATGGCGAAGGGCTGCCTGGTGAACGGCGACATCACCGGCATCAAGTTTAAATCGACGAAGAGTAAGGCGGAAGCGCAGAAACTGAACTTCACCGAAGCGCAGGCGACGGCGATCCTCGAACTGCGCCTGTCGAAACTCATCGGCCTCGAGATCCTGGCTTTGCAGGAGGATTATAAGGATACCCTCGCAAAGATCAAAAAATACACGGCGATCCTGAAGAGCCGCAAGGTCATGATGGACACCATCAAAGACGATCTGGATCGCATTAAGAAGAACTACGGACTGAAGCGCCGCACACGCATCGAGGATATCGAGGAGGCAGTCTTCGAAGAAGCGCCTATCGTCGAGACACCGGTGGTATTTGCCATGAACCGCTTCGGTTATGCGAAGACTCTGGATGTTTCCGTATACCAGAAGAATGAGGAGACCGTGCTGGCGGATCATAAGGTGGTCTTCACCTGCATGAACACGTCGAAGGTCGGCCTGTTCACTGCCGAGGGTACGCTCCACCAGCTGAAGGTGCTCGACCTGCCGCTGTGCAAGCCGAAGGATAAGGGCGTTCCTCTGGACAATGTCTGCAACCTCGATTCGTCGAAGGAGAACCTGGTCACTGTCATTCCGCTCGACCCCGCAGCGAAGGAGCAGAACTATATCTTCGTCACGAAGATGGGCCTGATCAAGCGTGTACCTTTAGAGGAATTCTTCTCCGTTAAGAAGACCATCGCAGCGACCAAACTCGCGGACGGCGACGCGGTGGTAGCCGTTCTTCCCGAGATCAAACGCCATATCATCCTGATCACGACGGATAAGATGTATCTGCGTTATCAGGTGTCCGATGTGCCGCTCCAGAAGAAGACCGCGGCCGGTGTGCGCGGCGTAAAACTGGGTTCCGGACAGTATGTGAAGAGTGCATATCTGCTCAACCCGCATGAAGTTTCCATGATCTCGATCGATGAAGATTTCTTCGACATCACCGAGACGAAACTGAAAAAACGCGAAAGCGGCCGCCTCGAGAAATTGTGAAATGTTTGTGTACTTTTTCCGAAATGCTTGCAAATCGGTAAGTAGTGTGCTAAACTTGCTTCGTGTTATTCCATCCAGGATCGTGTTGGATAAGACGAGTTTTGAATATGCGAAGTCGTTTCGCGAATGGAGATATTATGAAAAAATATTTTGGTAAGAAAGTTATGACAAAGACTTGTGCAGCAGTTGTTGCTGTCGGTCTGCTTATGACCGGTTGCGCTTCGAAGCGCGGTGGCGATGCTACGTCGGCAGATCCGTCTGCAACCACGGCAGAAGGCGAATCCGGGAGCGCTGTAGAGGGCACGACGGAATACGCCGGTGTTGACCCGAAGGCTGCAGTCGTTCCCCTCGATACGATCAATGTAGATGATTACCTCGACATGTCGAAGTTAAAGGATCTGAAGGTTATGACGAGTGAAGTGACGGCATCGGAGGCGCTCATTAAGTACAATGTTTCAACCGCTTTGGAGTCGAATTACGGGTTTACCTGGGAGGAGGTTGATCGTCTTGTTGAGGCCGGCGACCTCGTGATCCTCGATTATAAAGGATATATCAATGATATCCCGTTCAATGGCGGATCGGCTGAGGATGCCGAACTGGGCATCGGATCCGGTAAGTTTATTCCCGGTTTCGAGGAAGGAATTATCGGAGAACCTGCCAACAAAGAGTTCAATGTGTATGTTACATTTCCCGAGAATTATCAGGAGGCTTCCTACTCCGGCAAGGACGCAGTGTTTAAGGTGACCGTTAAGAAGATCAAAGCGATCGCGACACCTACCGACGAACAGATCAAAGAGAAGTCTGAAGGTAAGTACGAGACCTATAAGGCGTTCTATGATGCGACCGCAGAGCAGATCAAGCAGAACTACCATGACAGCATCCTCCTCGGAAAGATCTTATCGGTCATCGATGAGAAGAAAGAGCACGAAGGTCTGATCAATGAATATATTCAGCAGCAGTTGTACAGAGTAGATCGTGCATGTGCGGCGGCAGGAACGGATCGACTGAGCTATTTGAATTATTTGGGTATTGATGCGCTTGGATTTGAGAGCTATCTCAAAGAAGAGGGTAAGGCATACGCTAAGCAGAAGCTTGCCATCATGGGTATCTGCAAACGGGAAGGTTTAGATGTCATCAAAGAGGGTGAAATGGATGCGTTTAAGCAGAAGCTGGTCGATCAGTACGACGAGTTGAAGGACGTAAATCAGCTGATGGAGATCATGGCAGAAGACGAACTTGTGTACCAGTTGTACTATGAGAGGTTCCTGGAGTATTTGAAGGACATTAAGACGGTTGATGACCCGTTGGAACATGAGAAGACGACGGAAGCCGTGAAGGAGACCGAGGCAGAGACTGAGGCAGCTACTGAGGCAGAAACCGAAGCGGCTACCGAGGCTGAGGCTGAATAAAGCTACACCATACATAAAAGAAACCCCGGACAATGCGTAATGCATTGCCCGGGGTTTTGTTATGTTGTCTATAATCGTCCGGCGGTCAGCTTACGAGAAGTGCCAGGAGTGCGAAGAAGCTACCCGCTGTTCCAGCTTTCTGGCGCAGGGTCACGACATGCTGTCCTTTGCTTCCCGCGCAAAACAGTTCGACGCTGCGGTCGCAGGGGGCGGCCAGCGAGGTGTCCGCACAGGAAAATGTTTTGATGTAGTTGCCGTCGACGAAGACGTCGACCTCCGCTCCGGCAGGATCCGGAACAGCGCGGTACAGGATGCCTAAGTTGCGCGCCGTGATCTTAAAGGTGATCTCAAAACCGGGAGCATTTGCGCTCCAGCCATTCGGATAATCCGGGCTGACGGGGCTTCCCTTAGCGATGCCTGCCTTAGCAGAAGGCCGGATGTTTGCATTGTCCGCGATGTGGGAACCACTGTAGCGGGATGCCTCCGCCGAACTGTTCGGAAGAACATAGGAGGTGTTGGTCTTATTCGAGCGCACGGCGGCGCGTACGTTGTTGAAATAGCGTTCTAAGATGGCGGCGAAGATCGTCTGACCTTCGTCCGTCAGAGTGTTCATGCCCGTGGTCAGGGCGGCGCGGTCGTCATATACGTTTTCTGCCAGACCGCTTTCGACCGCGTCGTAAAACGAGATCATGGGGAGGCGGTAACGTACGCCGATGGTCCGCTGGGGATCCTTATCTTCCGACTGAACTTCCGTCGAGATATAGAAGAGCATGACGGCGGGCTGTGTTTCCTCGGCCATAAAACGACGCACCAGGTTTTCCAGATAGGTCATGGCATCTGCAACGGCCGGACTTTTGGAATTGAAACTGGAGAAATCGATGAGGACCAGATCGGGCTTCAGACCGATGAACATCGCCGCGCGGTGGATCGCATAATAGGGGTCGGTCGCACTAGCGATGTCCCTGGCGATCGTCAGTTCGCTGTCGGGAAATGTTTGCTTCCAGTAATCGCGAAGCAGGTAGTCGAAGGATCTCTCGACCTTCGTGGCGCCTTCCCCTGCGGTGGCTACACCGCCGAACGCGAGGATGGTGACCGGCTCGCCGGCCCGCGCCTTTTTAATTACATTGGCCATGCGGAAAGTATTGTCCGTACCTAAGCCTTTGGTAGCGCTTTCGTACATTTCCTCGGTCAATTTACTTTTAACTTCATAGTCGATCCAGTCGAGCTCATTATAGGGTTCGGTGGTCGCTTCTTCCGTAGTCGTTACGACTGCTTCGGAAGAAGCGGGCGCCGAAGGGTCCGAAACCGACGATGCATCCGTGACCGATGTCTCGGGCGCAGATGTGCCGGCCTCTGTCGCGGCTTCGGTCGTCAGTGGAGCCGCGGTCGTCCTCGGAACGCCGATGGTACTTTGTTTAGCAGTCTCGGGCTCCCAAACCTCGTCGCCGGGACCGCCGCCTTCACACGCGCTCACACTGAGGGCGAGACCGAAGCACAGCAACAGTCGCGCGACTTTTACGCGTATGGATCTATTCGGTTGGAACGGAAATCGCATGAAATGATATTCCTCCTTTTCTCGTGAAGAAGCATTACGAAAGGAGCAGGCCTTCGATGGCAAAGCGCGTGCCCGCAGTATCCGGGGCCGGCTTGATCGTGATCGTGTGCTCTGAAGGAGCGTTCGATGTATAGAATTCGAGACTCAATTCGTAGTCGGGACCTGCGGTCGCATCGCAACCGTTCAGGGTGCCTACAAGCTTATCGTCGATGTATAGTTGCATGGACATTCCGGTCCCGTCGCGATAAACGTGGAACAGAACGCCGATATTCTTAGCGTTTACGGTAAATGTGATCTCTGGCGCGAGCTCGATGGGATCCGTCGGTGTGGTCTCGGCAGCCGCAGTGCTTTCGGCCGCAGCGGTGGTTTCTTCGGCCGTTGTGGTCTCGGCAGCCTCAGTGCTTTCATCAGCCGCGGTAGTCTCTTCCATGGCCGTAGTTCCTTCGGCCGTCGTGGTTTCGCGTGATTTCGTAGTTTCGGACACCTTCGTAGTTTCAGGCGCTTTTGTGGTTTCCTTCACCTTCGCATCCTGTTTCGCGCCCATGCTTAAGGATTCTCTGACGCGCATGAGCCCGGATGCGACAGGGCCTTCAGACTTCGCGTCCGATACTTCTATAATCTCGACGGTCAATGAGGACGACGCCTCGACAGCTGCATTCGTTTCCTCGGGTCTGGTGATTTTGGAGTAGAACCATCCGTTTTGGAAGAAGACACTGTCGTTCGTGCCGGACACGAAACCGACATTTGCCGAAGGAGTTATGCTCCGGCTATCATAGATCTCGGCACGGGCATAATCTACCGCGCCGGGTTCGGGAACATTGTAGTACAGGGATACATTGCCCGCCTCGGTATTAGCGATGACGGTCTGCAGGTAATAGATGACCAAACGGGCGGCCAGGCTGTGGCCGATATCGTTCGGGTGGACGGAATCCGTCAGGATATCATTCCAGCTGAACTCTTCGGAGAGCACTCGCTGGTAGACCGCCTCCCGGAAGGAAATCATCGGAAGATGATACTTCACACCGGTCGGCACATGGTAGGCGCTCGCGTCTTCTCCGCGCGCGGCCGTCATGAACAGAAGTAATACAGCGGGCTGGGACGGCGCAGTCAGAATGCGGTGCACCAGGTTGTCGTAGTATTTCTGATAGGTTATATCCGCACCATCGTTAACGCTGAACTCGACGATGACGAAGTCCGGATTTGCACTCAGAAGAGAGGAAACACGGTGCATGCCGAGGTAGGAGTCGGTCGCGCCGATGCCTGCATTGATAAAGGTCAAGCGGCTGTCGGGAAATGTCCGGCGCCAGAAGGTTTCCACGATGGCAGCGTAGCTGTTCGCGGGTGCGGACGCTCCGGTCCCCTGTGTGATCGAACCTCCGAGCACACCGATGGTCACGGGCTTTCCTGCCTTCGCCTTACGAATGGCCTGCGCTAAACGGAAGGTGTTCGTTGTTGAATTGTATCGGGTCGCTGCCTGATAGGAGGCCGCGGTCAATGGAATGGCGGGCTTGAGCACCGAATTCGGAAGCTTCGGCAGTTTCGGGTTCCGATTATCCCCGTAGTGCCCGATCTCGCCTGAGGCTCCCAGGGAGGGTGCTTCCGTGGTTTCCGGAGTTTCCATGGTGATGTCGATGATGGAAGCGTCTTCGTTATCCGAACTTACTTCTTCGGTGGGGTCATTCGTCATCGGCGAGTCGATCGTGATGTCGATGGCCGTGTATTCCGACTCAGGCGGGAGGGTTTCTTCCGAGGAGTCAGCAACTGCAGTATCTTCCTGCGTGAATGCGTCGACCTCCGAAGTATCGTCGGTCTCCACCGAAAGCGTGCTTTCGTCCGTCCATGGCAGTATTTGACAGCCGAAAAGGGTGATGGACGCCATGCATAAGATAAGCAAAAGAGTGAAGCGGCGGCGCCGGTTTCTATAGAACATGAGTATTCTCCGATAATTGTTTCAAGTATAAAATGGGTGATCGATATTTGGATAGCATTGACCGCTAGGCAGTCAACGTACCTTTCAGTTTAGCATGTATTACGAACAATGTCAAATAAATCCGCTATTTCTTTCATTTCCCTTAAGATTTCAAAAACCACTTGACATAAATGACTATGCGTTGTAACATAGTATTGAAAACTACATCACGAAACATCGATAGCTTCACATGCGTGGAATAGGAGGATAGTTATGGAAAAGAATATGACGTTCGATCATGGAAATATAAAAAGCAACACGGTGTTTGACAGCGTAAAAACATCAGCGGCGAAGGCTTCTGCAGCGGTCACGAAACCGCGCAAGGTCAATGATCAGTCGGTGGGAGAGGAGATCGGAAATGCAGTGTCCCATGGCATCGGCGCGGCCCTGGCCATCGCGGGCATGGTGTGCATGATCGTCCGTGCAGCGACGAAGGGGACGGCGATCGACATCGTCAGTTCCGCGATCTACGGGAGCACGCTGTTTATCCTCTTCATGAATTCGACCCTCTATCATTCGATCACGAACTACAATGTGAAGAAGGTCCTGCGAGTATTCGACCATTGCTCGATCTTTCTACTGATCTTGGGTTCCTATACCCCGCTGACCTTGTCACTGATCGGCGGCGCGCGCGGCTGGCTGCTTTTCGGACTGAACGCAGGCTGCGCCATCGCAGGCATCACCTTAAACGCCATTGACCTCAAAAAGTGGAAGATGCTCTCCCTGGGCCTCTACGTCATCATGGGATGGAGCGTGGTCCTCTTCGGCAAGACCGTCGTAGACCTCGTGAGTGCCCGCGGCCTCTTCCTGCTGATCATGGGCGGCGTCCTCTACACGACCGGCATCGTTTTCTATGTGGTTCATAAAAAGTACTTTCACTTCATCTGGCACTTCTTCGTGCTGGCCGGAGCCATCGTACACTTTTTCTTCTTCTACAGTTACTGCATAGCGGTTTAAAAGGGGAATGCTTGCTTTTGAGTCTGCTCGGCTAAGAAAAATGCGATTTTCGCTATTTTCTTAGCCTTTTTTGTTGCCGGAGAGCTAGCTTCTTATCTGTCTGGCTAAGATAATTTCGATTTCATGGTTTTTCTTAGCCTTTTAGTAGCTTTTGAACTTGTTTTTCTGCTTATCGGGCTAAGATAATTGTGATTTCAAGTTTTTCCTTAGCCTCCTAGTTGGTGAGAAGCTTGCTTCGTGTTCCGTTAGATAAACCTTACCGAGGACCGGTGCAGTACATGAATGGCGATTATTTATATGAATGCGAGTTTTCCGGAACCTTTGATTGGTTTCAAGGAACGGAACTCATCCGCTACAAAGGTGAGGTTTTTTACGAGTGTTGCTTCCACGGCAGTCGGATACAGCAGTAGATAAACTGACTTTTACTTCGTCTACACATACTGTAAAGTTGTTTAGACTTTGCACATAATTTTCCAGTCAACAGAGTTCCGAATTTGTGTTTACAAATTCGGAACTCTGTTGTATACTCGAGGTATCGTGATTCGAGACGTGTGCAAATAGAATCAAAGGAGGAGGTCGATCTATGCCCAAAAGGCACGAAGATGCGGA
>JAEEGH010000797.1_pt1 | contig 98658 bp, 81 predicted proteins | sample 9134181 | NCBI WGS metagenome assembly JAEEGH01 (sample SAMN16246544, study PRJNA631951) | gut metagenome | biome: gut microbiome; feature: rumen; material: DP-attached | host: Bos | place: Iran: Karaj | collected 2018-10 | reverse complement strand
GCAGAAAAAGACTTGTCGAAGGTCTCCTCCCGTTTGATTTTAAATTTCCGGAACGGGTAATTTGTAGTTATCCCTTTATCTATAGCATAGTTGAAGATGGCTCGAATATCTCGTAAATGCCTGCTCGCTGTATTCTGCCGTTGAGTTTTTTTACAGAACTTTTCAAACGCCCCAAGCCAATCCTTAGTGATGGAATCAAACGTCAGGGAATGAGCATCTTGCCCCAACGAACTGCAATAAGATTCAATCTTCTTATGTGTATCCATATACAGTTGACGAGTCCCGTTATTGTCCAGTTGCTGGCAGTACTGCTGTATCTGATTAAGTATGCTACCGGGGTTGGACCGTTCATCCTCAACAGCGCGTTTTCTTTTTTTTGCGTCAGGTTCAAGAGTATCTTTCAAGATACTGACAATTTCAGGAGCTTTTTTGCCCACAAAGACACCTAGAGTAGAGAGCTCAAGCATCTGCCGGTCAATCGCCCCTTTTTTGGCCGAGATAATGCCATTCAAGAGCTTTGCGTCTGGATGGTTTACGACTAAGCCGTTCTTCCATTGGCTCTTTTTAAGGCAGATACCAAGGGACATCATTGAAGATGTGCCATTTTTCGTGACGACTACTCTTAGTTGCCCCTCTCCTTTCTTGTTAGGCCTCCTATAATCCAAATATAATCTGGCGTTCAGCATCACTTTTCTATAACCTCTTTATATGTTCACGTTTTTGTGCATGTATTTTGCACGAGTTTGGTGCAAAACTAATTAAAAATCTACTTAAAATCAAGTAAATTTTAAGGAAAAAATAATTGCTTGTCGGGGAGTAATAGCAAGAAAAGAAACACAACACTCTGATTATCAGGGTGTTGTGAAAAAGTGATTCCGACGCGATTCGAACGCGTGACCCACAGCTTAGAAGGCTGTTGCTCTATCCAGCTGAGCTACGGAACCATCCTCAATGGGACTGCAAAGTTAGTTATTTTTCCGCTAAATGTGAAAACATTTTCTTATCTTTGCGTTGTCGGGAAACCGGCAGACATATTTTGAAAGTGTAAGCTTTCGTCTTTGGATAGAAATCTGGACAATTTCATTGCATCAAAGATGAAGCAATACAATCTTCACCTGGTACGGTATGCTGCGTTCAGCAGTGTTTCCATACGGGTGTGGGGTATTGTTTATTTGATGCAGGGTCTGTCCAGAACCTCTATCCATATAAACGGGATACTCCACACTTTTTTTGTATGGAAATGAGATTAATAACCAATAATAATACATTATGAAAAAAGCTAAACGCTATTTCTCTGCCGTAGTCTTGTTGTCTGTCATCAGTCTTGCTGGTGAAAATAATGTTTTCTCACAGGAAAGAGGTCATTTTATTGCAGGCGCAAACACCTCATACCTCTTTGGAGGAGGAAAAGCAGACAACCCTTCTAACCTGATGTACTCTTTAGAGGCCGGTATCGCTTATGATGTACATGAGCACGTAAGGATTACCGGAGGCTTTGGCGGATTCAGGAGCGTCATGTCGTTTTATGACCAAGGACGCCGAATGGAAATCCTTAATGGTCCTATGGCGTGGGTGGGGGCCGAATATGTATTCAATCCTATTGGGAAAGTTTTCCATCCGGTAATATCTCTGGGACTGGGTTACAGATTCTTTGTCCCCTCATCAATGGAAGAACCGTCATATCCTAAATTCGGCCAAGGATTGTTTGACGGAGACGTGATGCTTGAAAACACCGAAGAGCATATCTGGAAATATCTCCCGTACGTCAATCGTGAGGGATTAAATGCAAGAAACACTTTACAGAGCGGAACAGAAGGGATGTTTCTCAGGGGCGGAATCGGCACGGATATCATTATGGGGAATCTCTGTCTAAACGTGTCGGTCTTTGGTGAGTTAACGGAGTTTTATACCGGTGGTTTTGCCATGGACTCGGGTAAACGTTATGGAAGAAGTGTCAAGCTGCACAACGTTAATGGAGACAAAGAGCCGATTGATGAAGGAATTGACGTTTATACTGACGGAAAAGCTCCTTTTTTGCAGAGGCTTCGTGTACTTGTGGGCTTTTCAATCAAGGTTATGCTTTAAGACCGGCAGACGCCAGTGGGGCATAAGTGATTGATATACAGCGGTATACAAAAAGTTCTACTAGTAGTTTTTCTAGTAGAACTTTTTGTAATCTATTCACACTCAACCAGTTACATCCCACCGCCTAGGGAGAACCGCTGAAGGAGGACACTACTGTACAAAACTGGCAAAGTAGCCGGCAAAGAACACGTTGGTAAGCAGATAGCCGATGATGGTGGAGACAAATACGCATATCAGTCCCGGCATCATGAAGCTGTGGTTCAGCAGGTATTTGCCGATAACCGTGGTTCCGGAGCGGTCGAAGTTCACGGTGGCGATATCGGACGGGTAGTTGGGGATGAAGAAGTAGCCGTACACGCTGGGAAGGACGCCAAGGAGAACGGGACCTGCAATTCCAAGTTCATAGGCCAGGGGCAGCATGGCCACCACCACGGCGCCCTGGGAGTTGATGAGAACGGATACCAGGAAGAACACGAAAGCTATGCTCCAGGGGTAGTTTGTCACAAGGCCCGTGAGCATTTCCTTCATCTGGTCCATGTAGTTGCCAAAGTAGGTATCGGCCAGCCATGCAATGCCGTAGATTGCCACCACGGCAACCATTCCGGACTGCCATACGGCACCGGCAACGGCCTTCTTGGGCTGGGCCTTACAGAAGATGATGTTGGCGGCAGCGGCGGTGAGCATTATTATCTGGATGCAGATATTCATCTTGGGGAGGTTGATGGTCTTGGCAAGCGAGACTCCGTCAATCTTTATCATCTGGCAGAATGCGAATCCCACAATCACAAGGAGGGCGCCCAGGAACACGAATACGGAGGCCTTTGCCTCTTTGGTGATTTCCTTGTCAAGGGTGGTGGCGCTGTGGCCGTACATGTACTGGTACATCTCGGGATCGGCCTTACGGGCAAGGAAGTCAGGGTCCTTGTCAAGGTCCTTACCCCTCTTGTAGGAGGCTGCGGCGGCACACATGAGGCCGCACACGCATGCCGGAATTGTAACCATCAGGACCTGGGGGATGCTCACCATGTAACCGTTGGCATTAGAAATTGTAACAAATGCCACAACAGCAGCCGCAATGGGAGAGCAGGTGATGCCCACCTGGGATGCTACGGAAGCCACGCCACAGGGACGCTCCGGGCGGATATTCTTCTTAAGAGCAATGTCACATATGATGGGCATGATGGTGTAAACCACGTGGCCGGTGCCGACCAGGACGGTGAGGAAGAAAGTCACAAGGGGGCCCAGGAAAGTGATGTGCTGGGGGTTCTTGCGCAGCATTTTCTCTGCAATCTGGATCATCCAGTCCATACCGCCGGAGGCCTGCAGGGTTCCGGCGCAGGTTACGGCTGCGATGATGATATAGATAACGTCCGTGGGAGGCGTGCCGGGCTTGAGGCCAAATCCGAAGACAAGGATAGCAAGGCCGATACCGCTGATTGCTCCAAGGGCCAGTGACCCGTAACGTGAGCCAACGTACAGTGCTGCCAGAACGATGAGCAGCTCAATGATCATAGTGAAAGTCATAGTGCCAATGTGGTTTGCGACCGCTAATATACAAAAAAACGGCGACAATCCTTGCAGGCTCATGCTTGCTATTGTGATTAATTTTTCTGAAATTCGCATTATGGAATCTTCAGTACTGCGTCTTGCACGTAAGCCCATAGATAAAGTCCGTGTGGGTTTTATCGGCCTTGGGATGAGAGGTCCCGGCGCCGTGGAGCGTTTCATTTCCCTGGAACACGCTACGGTGGCGGCGCTATGTGACCTGTATCCCGGTCCTGTGGCGGATTCTCAGAAAATCCTTGCAGACCACGGTTGTGCTCCGGCAAAGGAGTTCACGGGTCCGGATGCCTGGAAGCGTCTCTGTGAGCTCCCGGACCTTGACCTTGTGTACGTGGCTGCCCCCTGGCAGCTTCACGCCGCAATGGGCATCTACGCCATGGAATGCGGCAAGAACGTGGCTCTGGAGGTCCCTGCAGCAACCACCGTGGAGGAATGCTGGGCGCTTGTAGATACGGCAGAGCGTACGCGCATGCACTGCATGATGCTGGAAAACAGCTGCTACGATTCCTTTGAAATGACCTGCCTCAGGATGGCCCGTGAGGGCGTTTTTGGAGACATCGTCCACGTCGAGGGCGGGTACTGCCACAACCTTTCCACGTACTGGGACAAATACCGTGACGACTGGAGCATGCGCTTCAGCGCAGAGCACCACGGGGACGTCTATCCAACGCATGGTATCGGCCCGCTTTGCCAGCTTCTTGACATTCACCGCGGGGACAAACTCTCATATCTTGTGTCCATGGATTCGGCGGCAATTGCCGGCCAGGCGGCCGCAGATTCCCGTTACGGCGCCGGAAATGTTTCATTTTCTAACGGAGACATCACGTCCACCCTCATCCGCACAGCCCGCGGCCGCAGCATCCTTCTTCAGCACTCGGTGATGACCCCCCAGCCCTACAGCCGCCTGTACCGCATCTACGGCACCCGCGGCTTTGCCAACAAGTACCCCGCTCCAGGCTTCGTTTTCGACGAAGGGAAGGAGTATATGCCGGAGGAGGAAGTATCGGCCCTTATGGCACGCTACAAGCACCCCGTGTGGCAGGAGCTGGAGGAGAAGGCCCTTACCGTGGGCGGCCACAACGGCATAGACTACATCATGGACTACCGCCTGGTAGAATGCCTCCACAAGGGTCTCCCGCTGGATATGGATGTGTATGATGCGGCCGAATGGAGCTCCATTGTGGAGCTTTCTGAGAAGTCCATCCTTGGCGGCTCCGTCCCAGTTGAGATCCCTGATTTCACCCGGGGCCGATAATCATTTTCCAAGATACTCCGAAACCCTTTGAAACGTTTTTCGAAACGGGGGGTGTTTCATATGCAAAAAAACACTAACTTTGCATAGATAACACTACCAAGTCAAATGGAACCACTGGAAATTGTAAAACTTTTTGCCATCAAAGGCAATGTAAAAGAGATCAAGCCCCTCGGGAATGGCCTTATCAATGACACCCTTCTGGTGAAGACTGACGGCCCGGATGACTACGTGCTTCAGAAGATCAACAACGCCATTTTCCAGGATGTGGAGCTGCTTCAGCACAATATAGACTGCGCTACGGCACATATCAGGAAGAAGGGCCAGATGACTCTCACCTTCATCCCCTGCAAGGAAACCGGCAAGACTTATTGGACGGACGGTACGGAGTACTGGCGCGTATCCATCTTCATCAAGAATGCCTTTACTTTTGAAACCGTCAATCCGGAGTACTCCTACTATGCCGGCAAGGCTTTCGGTGCATTTGAGGCTATGCTGGCCGATATCCCCGATACCCTTGGAGAGACCATCCCGGATTTCCACAACATGGAACTCCGTGCCCGCCAGCTCCATGAGGCTGTAAAGGCCGATAAAGCCGGCCGCATGGCAGAACCCGAGGTAAAGGCCATCCTTGAGGACCTCCTTCCCTATGAGGAGGAAATGTGCAAGGCGGAGCGCCTTTACCGTGAGGGCAAACTCCCCAAGCGAATCTGTCACTGTGACACCAAGGTGAACAACATGCTGTTCAACGACAAAGGGGAAATCCTCTGCGTCATAGACCTTGATACCCTTATGCCCAGCTTTGTGTTCTCAGACTTCGGAGACTTCCTCCGTACTGCGGCAAATACCGTAGCTGAAGACAGCCCTGAGGTGGATAAGGTAGACTTCAGGATGGACATCTTCGAGGCATTCGCAAAAGGCTATCTTGAGAGTGCAAAGGTTTTCCTCACTCCCATTGAGAAGGAGAATCTCCCTTACGCCGCATGCCTGTTCCCCTACATGCAGGCAGTCCGTTTCTTTGCCGATTACATCAACGGAGACACCTACTACAAGATCAAATACCCGGAGCACAACCTTGTGCGCACCCGCAACCAGGTTGCCCTGTTCCACGCCGCCATGGCAAAGGTCCCCCAGATGAAAGAATATATTGAAAAGATATGAAACTGAGAAACATCCTCCTTGCTGCCGCATCAATTGCAGTAGTTTCATGCAGCCAGCCTGCACAGAAGGTCATCAAGACCCAGGTTCCTCCGCGTCCCGCCGGCCAGGAATCAATGCTCCAGTTTGCCGCAGAGCCAATTGCCGATGTCGGCATTGGCGTAGTGGGCCTCGGTGACCGCGGCAGCGGCGCCGTACACCGCCTTTCATATGTTCCCGGCAGCCACATCGCCGCCATCTGCGACGTAGAACCGGACCGCGCCGAAAAGAACCTCAAGGTCCTTCAGAGCCGCGGCATGAGCGCAAAGGTATATGCCGGAGACGAGGAAGTGTACAAGCAGCTCTGCGAAGACCCCGACGTAGACCTTGTGTATATCTGCACGGACTGGATTCACCATGTTCCCGTGGCCCTTTACGCCATGGAACACGGCAAGCACGTTGCCCTGGAGGTTCCTTCGGCCGAAACCCTTGAGGCCTGCTGGGATCTTGTGAACACCTCCGAGCGTACCCGCAAGCACTGCATGATCCTTGAGAACTGCTGCTACGACTTCTTTGAACTCACTGCCCTTACAATGGCGCAGCAGGGCGTTTTCGGGGACATCATCCACGTTGAAGGCTCCTACCACCACAACCTTGACCCCTACTGGAGCAAGTACTGGCGCAACTGGCGTCTGGAGTTCAACCAGAAGCACAGAGGAGACCTCTATCCCACCCATGGATTCGGCCCCATTGCACAGGCCCTCAATATCCACCGCGGAGACCGCCTCACCACGCTTGTGGCCATGGACACGGATCCCTTCAACGGCCCCAAGCACGTAGAGAAGCTCACCGGCAAGCCCTGCACGGATTTCCAGAACGGCGACGAGACCATGACCATGATCCGCACCGCAAAGGGCAAGAGCATCCTCATTGAGCACGACGTCATGACTCCACGCCCGTATGACCGCATGTACCAGCTTGTGGGCACGGATGGCTATGCCGCCAAGTACCCCGTGGGCCAGGTATGCCTTAGGACGGAGAACACCGGAGACGTTGACTATGAAGACCTTGAGTTTGAAAAAGTCTATGAAGGCGAAGACCTGGACGCCCTTATGGCAAAGTACCGTAACCCCATCCTTACCCCGGAGCTTGAGGCCCTGGCAAAGGAAGTCGGCGGCCACGGCGGAATGGACTTCATCATGGACTACCGCCTCATGTACTGCCTCAACAACGGCCTGCCCCTTGACATGGACGTGTATGACCTTGCCGAGTGGTGCTGCGTAACGGAACTCTCCAGAATCTCAATTGAGAACGGCTGCGTTCCCGTAGAGATTCCGGACTTCACTCGCGGAGACTGGGACAAGATCCAGGGCTTCAGTTACGCTTTTGCAAACTAGCGGGGGCTTATTGACAGCAGCAGTTGAAGCTGCTGGCCAACCGCCGAAGAAAAATCTTCATTAGAAGCGGGGATGGTATCCTGAAGGGTTCCATCCTCGCATTGTATTGAGATGAAGGCTACCCCAATATCGGCAATCCTGTGCATGTCTTCCAGGGAAGGGTAGACGTAGAAGAAATTGTAGTCATCCCTTGTCTGGATGAGATTTATCTCGGATCCGTCTCTGAGGATGAACTTCACGGGAGCGTCATAGGGTATGTGATGCTTTGAATTGGTGCCGATAACCACGGCAAGATCAAGGTCCTCCTTGCCGGAGTTCTTGTAATACAGGTGGGAAAGGAGCACATTGTAATCCAGGCTGGAGCCACGTGCCACAATTGGATTTGCGGCCGTGAGGACACTGCCCGCGTTGTCTGTGTGGGAGGCTATGGTGGCAGTAAGGTCAATTGTGGAATCGGCCGCCTTGAGGATGGCTTCGCAGTGGGATTTGAGGAGCTTTGCAAATTCATCCTGGGCAAACGAGGCCTGGACATAATCGTCCGGGTTCCAGCCGGTCACAAGGTCTATGGACTTTACTCCACGGACCATCTTTTCCATGTCTGAGGGCTCTGCAGCATACTTGAGGCGGTTTAGGAAGGTTCCGTCCTCCAGGCGTCTTTTGGTAGCTGAATCCTGGCCGATCTGCTCCAGGCGCAGGAACTTCCCGCCGGGAAGGGTGGCGGACATCTTCACTCCCTTGGGCGCCACCACGGACTCTTTCTGGATGAGATTGATGTAGAGAAGATACATGGAAGACCCGTCAGGGAATCCCACCAGCTCCACTCTCACTTCTGAGGGAATATCTGCCAGTTTGAAGGCCTCATATTCCGTGGAAATATGCGTAAAACCGCCGCTACGGTAGTTTGTACGGACTTGCTGAGAAAATGCGCTGCAGCAGACAAGGGCTGCAAGGATGCTTAAAAATGCTCTTTTCATAATTCCAAATTCCACTGCAAATATACACTTTCTGTACCAAATAGCCACACGCTTTACAGATTCAATTAATTTTTGTAAATTTGTAGGCTAAATATAGAATATTTAAAACTAAAGATATAGCTATGAAGAGATTTTTCCTCTCATCCCTTATGATCCTGGTGTCCGTCATGGCAGTGGCTCAGTCGGCATCAATGCTTTCAATGGCACGCGCAGAACTTGACAAGCGTGGCCTTTCAGAGGCAGAGGTCCGTACCCGCCTTATGCAGGAGGGTATAGACCCGGAAGCCATCCCCCCGTCAGACTACCCCAAGTATCAGGGCCGCGTGATGGCAATCCTCAATGAGATGCAGGCAGAGAAGGCTGCAGAGAATCAGACTACTACAGCAGTTGCCGGAGAAACTGTCGCAACCACAGACGTCAACCCTACCGTCATTGAAGTGGGCCCTGTATCGGCCGATGACGTCCCCCAGACAACCATAGGTGAAGCAGCCGCCGAAAGCGCCCTTGAAGAGGCCCTTAAGGAGGCACATGTTTCTCCTACCGCCGGCAATGACATTTACGGCCATTCCATATTCACCGGTAAATCCCTGGACGTTTTCCGCACAACAGACGGTGCCCAGGCTCCGGATACTTATATCCTTGGAGAAGGGGATGAGGTGCATATCTCCATTTTCGGCTCTTCCCAGACGGAAATCCACCAGAGGATATCTCCGGACGGATCCATCCAGCCTGCCGGTTCCACCAAGATCTTCCTCAAGGGAATGACTCTTGCCCAGGCCCGCGCAGCAATCCGCAGTAAGCTGTCCCACCACTATTCCTTCCGTCCGGACCAGATTGCAGTTACCATCACCACGGCCCGTACCATCACCGTGAGCATTTTCGGTGAGGTTGGCGTTCAGGGAGGTTTCACCCTCAGCGCCCTCAACACTGCGTTCAACGCCCTGGCAGCAGCCGGCGGCCCCACGGCGCAGGGTTCCATACGTAACATCCAGCTTTCACGTGCCGGTAAAACCAGCCGCCTGGACCTTTACCAGTACATGACAAATCCCACCTCCGGTCTTCCCTATGACCTCCAGAACAACGATGTAATCTTTGTCCCTATCTCCCAGAAGATAGTAAGCATTGAAGGTGGTGTCAAGCGCCCCATGAGGTATGAGATGGTTGAGGGAGAAGACCTTGCCAAACTCATTGAATATGCCGGCGGCCTTACGTATGACGTATATCCTGAGTTTGTCCAGATTGAGCGCCACATGGACGGTGAGATAAGCTATCAGGAATACAAGCTCAAATCCGTTATGGACGGTAACCAGAAAGTTTCCCTTGAGCCCGGTGACATTGTGAGGATTAAATCGGCCGCACGTCCGCTTGAGAACTTTGTGACAATCAAAGGTGACGTCTACTATGGCGGCAACTTTGACTATGATGAGAACAAGAGCCTCAAGACCCTCATTGAAAAGGCAGAACTCAAATACACCGCCCGCAAGGATTATGTGTTTGTTGAGCGCACAAGCCCTGATGAGACAGTTGAGGTTCTTACCGTTCCTTTCCCCGGAGAAAACGGCAACCCGGACTTCAAGCTGGAGCAGAGGGACGTTGTGACCGTGCTTGCACTTGACAGTTATCTTGAGAAATGGACTGTAGGCGTAAGCGGTGAAGTCCGTAACCCCTTTGAACGCACATTCGGCCTCAACGACGTAATGACCCTTGGCCAGGCAGTTGAGCTTGCCGGCGGTCCCAGTCACAGCGCCCGCACAGACTTCGTGTACGTGGAGCGTACCCGTCCGGACCAGACAGTAGAAATCCTCACTCTCCCGTTCCCTGAAAAGGACTCCGAAAGCTACAACTTCCCCCTGCAGGCAAAGGACCAGATCCGCGTCCTCAGCCTCACCTCCTTCCGTGACGTGGACCAGATCTCCGTCCAGGGTCAGGTACGCGCCCCGTTCACCCGCAGCTTCAGTCTCAATGACCGCATGACCGTGAACCAGGCCATAGAATACGCAAACGGCCTTAAGCCCAGCGTGTTCCCTGTAGCATATATCACCCGCACGGATATCACCAACCCTGAAAAGAAGGAGTACATCCGCGTAGACCTTAACAAGGACGGAGAAACCCTCCTCCAGCCCGGTGATGTCCTGAACGTATATGACAACACCACTTTCACCAACATCGGTGAGATTCGCGTGAGCGGCGCCGTGAAGAATTCCGTGGGCGTCACCTATGATCCTTCAGTCACAGTGCACGACCTCATCATGATGGCAGGCGGCTTTGCCGTTGGCGCAGCATATGACAAGGTGCAGGTGTTCCGCGTGAATATCTCCAAGAGCGAGGAAGTACAGTATGACCTCATTACCCTTGCCGTGGATGAGGACTACAATCCCATTGACAAGAACTTCGTCCTTCAGCCTTATGACCACATCGTGGTGCGTATGACCCCCAACTTCGCAACAGACCGCGTAGTTGAGATCAATGGCCGCGTAAGGTATCCCGGCGTGTATGTGCTCAATGATTCCCGTACCCAGCTTTCTGAAATCATCAAGATGGCCGGCGGTCTTCTTGACGACGCAGACCCTTATGCCAGCATCTTCCGCACGTACCGCAACCGCGGCCGTATCGGCATAGATCTCAAGAAGGCCAAGAATCATCCCAGGAACATGAAGCATGACCCTATCCTCATGGCTGGCGATGTCCTTAACATCAACCGTCAGGAGAATACCGTCATCATCCGTCCTACCGGAACCCTCATGAACCAGTATGTGGCGGAGGACTTTGTGAGCGACCAGAAGAATATAGTGTTCAAGGGACGTCACAGTGCGGCCTGGTACATCAAGAACTACGCCGGAGGCTTTGACAAGTATGCCGACAGAAAGAGCGTAACAGTCACCCTACCCAACAACCAGTCCAAGGGCACCAAGCAGTTCATCTTCCGCGCCACGCCTATCGTGGAGCCCGGCAGTGTCATCACCCTCAAGATGAATCAGGACAAGATAGATAACCGAAAGCGCAAGATAGAGGAGCCCAAGACCAAGGTGGACTTTGAGACCGTGGCCGCCAAGACACTGTCTTCAGTAACGTCAATCATTTCCGTGGTCATCCTGTCCAGGAACCTCCTCAGGACTTCAAATTAGAGCACTTATGGACCAGAACAATCAGTATAACAATCCCATGGTGGAAGAGGAGGAAGGCATTGACATAATGGCTCTTGTGAGGAACCTTTGGGAAGGCCGCAAAACCATCCTCATCGTTACCGGCATCTTCATCGTCCTGGGTCTTATGGCCGCTATCACCATGAAGCGTACATACACTGTGTCCACCACCATGGTGCCTCAGATGAGCTCTTCCAGGAATTCTTCCCTGGCTTCCCTGGCATCCCTGGCCGGCATGGACCTTGGCATGACCCAGACCTCGGAGCTTTCCCCTCTGGTATATCCCCAGATTGTGTCAAGCGTTCCCTACAAGGTAGAACTCATGCACGCCCCGCTTCATTTTGAGAAGGCCGATACTGCGGTTTCCCTCCTTACTTACTCCAAGGAGTACATGAAACCTGGTTTTATGGCCCAGGTAAAAAAGTATACTATCGGCCTTCCTTTCCTTCTGCTTTCCAAGCTCAGTAAGCCCAAGGATGTTACTCTTCCTGAAGGTTGGGAACCGGGAGCGGCAGGTAATGCCGAGCCCAGGCCATATACCGTTTCAAAAGATGAGGAGAAGATGCTCCGTTATCTTGGCGGCGCCGTAAACCTTGCCGTAGACAAGAAGGAAGGCTATCTTACTCTCACCGTAATGGGCATGGAACCCGTCCAAACTGCAGACCTTGCCATCAAGGCACAGGAACTTCTGCAGTCCGAGGTAACCCGTTTCCGCACCCAGAAAGCTGCCGACGAACTCAAATACATCCAGGAGCGCTATGAAGAGGTGAAGAAAGAGGCGGAATCCTATCAGGCCGCCCTCGCCGTTCTCACAGACCGCTCCCAGAATATGACCACATCCAGGGCCAGACTTGAGCGTGAACGCCTTCAGGCAAAGTATGCCGTTACCAGCGCAGTCTACTCAGAACTTGCAAAGCAGCTGGAAACTGCCAAGATGAAGGTGAAGAGGGATACTCCCATCCTTACCGTAGTCCAGCCTGTCACTGTACCCACCAAACCGTCCAACAGCAGGGCCAAAACCCTTATAATCTGGACATTCTTTGGCGGAATACTTGGTTGCGGAATTGTCCTTGGCAAGCAGTACTGGCCCAAGGTAAAGGAAATGTTCCAAACTCCTGAAGATAAGGAAGAGAACTGATGCAGCCCCTAGCCGTCTTCTCAGTAAATCTTCTCTCAGACAATCTGTTGCTCTTGGCTTCCGTCCTGGTGTTTGTAGCTGTGCTCATCACCAAAGTTGGCGTAAAGCTGGGAGCGCCTTCACTACTTCTGTTCCTGCTCCTGGGTATGGCGGTAGGCCGTGAAGGCTTGGGACTCAACTTTGAAGACTACGAGATAGCAGAATCAATCGGCCATTTTGCAATGACCGTAATTCTGTTTACAGGCGGCTTCGAGACCATTCTCCATGAGACCAAGCCCGTGATGAAAAAGGGCATAATGCTCTCTACCGTAGGCATTTGCATCACGGTTGTCCTCACCGGCTTTTTCATCTATTTCGCAACCGGGCGCATCATTGCCGATACAGGGGTGTCCATCCTTGCATGCTTCCTAGTAGCGGCCGTCATGAGCTCTACGGACTCCACGTCCGTGTTCTCCGTCCTTAACGGCAAGCGCCTGCGTCTTAGAAGCAACCTTGCCCCCCTCCTGGAGCTGGAATCCGGAAGCAATGACCCCGTGGCATACATCCTCACCATCCTCATGGTGAAATTCATGACAGAGCCTTCCCTTCAGGGCCTGAGCACCTGGGTGGGCGCGCTTGCGGGCATCATTGTGGTTCTTATTCAGATTTTCGTAGGCGTTGCGGTTGGCTTCGGCGTTGGCTTCGGCGCCAAATGGCTCCTTTCAAAGATAAGGCTTGAGAACAACTCCCTTATGGGCATCCTGGTCCTTAGCACAGGCTTCTTTGCCAACGGCCTTGCATCCCTCCTTGGCGGCCAGGGCCTCCTTTCAATCTACATTGCTGCAGTAATCATATCCAATAAGGCCGATATCCCCCGCAAGAAGGAGATAGCCAAGTTCTTTGACGGAATCACCTGGATAATGCAGCTTGCCATGTTCCTTATCCTGGGACTCCTTGCACGCCCCTCCAGCATGGTACAGGTGGCACTTCCCGCCATCCTTACAGGCTTTTTCCTCCTCTTTGTGGCAAGGCCTGCCAGCGTGTTCCTCACCCTGGCGCCGTTCAAAGGAGTCAAGTTCAAGGAGAAGCTCTTTGTGTCATGGGTGGGCCTGAAGGGGGCCGGTCCCATCCTCTTTGCCCTCTACCCTGTGGTTCATGAGGTCCAGGGCGCCGGAGACATATTCAACGTGGTGTTCATCGTGAGCCTGATGTCCCTCATCCTACAGGGAATGTCCCTCACTCCGGTAGCAAAATGGCTCAACCTCTCCTACCCTGAAGATCCTGAGGTGGAGAGCTTTGGAATGGAACTCCCGGAAGAGATGGGAATGCTGTCAGACCACATTGTCACTCCGGACGATCTATCGGCCGGAAAGACCCTCCGCGAGCTTCACCTTCCCCACGGTATCCGCGTAATGATGGTAAAGCGTGAAGGGAAGTTCCTGGTGCCCCATGGCAGCATGGAGCTCATGGAAGGGGACCACCTTATAATTGTAATGGGAGAAAGCGACGACTGATATGAAAAAGAAACTGACCACCATCCTTTTTGCTGTTGCGGTCCTGGCACTGCCGCTGCTTGCCATCGCCGACGAAATCCAGACCCTTGACAAGGCCATGGCCGATGCAAGGGTAGAGCTCAAGCGTGACTTTGTGCGCCGCCAGAAGATGCAGGAGAGGATGAGCTCCAACTTCCAGCATCAGCACGGCCGCATGCTTGCCCTTATCAAGAAGTGCAACGAGCTTTCCGTGATGCTGTACCTCCAGAAAAAGGAGTACACCTTTGACCTCAGCTACGCCCTGCAGCAGGTTACGGATGAATACGAGGACTTCAACAAGAAGCGCACCCCCTATGACCGGATTGTGGCCGATATGGACCTGGAGATAGATCGCTATGCCAGGCTTCTTGAGTCCATGCGCCGCCTTCCCCCGGCACTTGACAGCTCTGCCGTAGCATACCCGGACGACAGCCTCCGCTTCCACAACGACTCCCTGGAGCACCATATCCAGGCCGCCGAAACAACCCTTGAAGAGGATCTTGAGGCCGCTGTGGACAGCCTCCTTCCCGTGAGAGAGATTACGCCTTTCTTCCTGAGTGAGCAGGGCCAGACCGACAGGGATACATCCATGTACTATGCCTCTGAGATTCTGAGGATGTACGTGGAGAGCAAGAACCAGATGGTTGCCGACAGCACCCATTACCAGGAGGCATATCTCCGCCTCAAGGAGTCCTACGACTACGCAAAGGCCCGTTACGTGCTTCTACAGAAAGAGATTTTCCGTGATGGCCAATTTGCGGTGTGGGAGATACTTGCCCGCCCTCAGTTCTTTAAGAAAATGGCCCAGAATGCCCTTACAAGGCGAGAGACCGGCCTTCATATGACAGCCCCTCTATGGACCTTCTTCTGGCTCCTTCTTGCCATTGCAGCCGCCCTTGCGGTGCGCTTCAAGAAGATCAAGGTGCGTAAGACCGTAAGGCTGCTTCTGCCCACGGTGGTACTAACCCTTGTTGTGATCTTTTGCCGTATCACCTTCATGCCCAACATCCTGATGAATCTCCTCTTCCCCATAGTGATGACGGTTGGATTCATCTGGCAGGCCCTTGCCTGCGGCTTCAACCTTGGGAAGGTGGATAAGGAAAACCGCGGAATGGGCCTTATGTCACTTCTTGTGATGGGCGCAGCGGCCCTTGCCGCCATCCTTGGCTATATCTTCATAGCCCTGATGATAGTGACATGGTGGTACTTCCAGCTTGCCGTAGTGCTTGCCCTGCTTGCCGTAAGCCACCTTATGGGCATCTACAAGGAAAAGCGCCTCACAAAGCGCATCGCTTCCTTCCAGGACAATATAAGCTATGTCACCGGGGCGGCCAAAAAGTCCCTGATGTTTGGCGCCACATGGTTCTATGACCTCCTGAGGGACGTGTTCATCCCCGTCCTCATCCTGGTTTCAATTCCCCTGTGCATACGCTATTCGCTTGACATCTTCGACTTCACGGACCTTTTCCAGACCTTCTACAACACCCCGTTCTTCCAGGTCCTGGATCCTGCCACCGGTGCTGTGTCGTTCCGCCTGTCCGTAAGCAACATAGTGCTTCTGGTTGCCCTGTTCTTCGTGTTCCAGTACCTGAACAAGGTGGTCCAGACCCTGTGGCAGTACCTTAAGTTTGTCACCTACCTTGCAAAGACCGGCCAGAAGACCGTTCAGTCAAATGATGTGAACCTTTCCCTTGGGAAGAGCGTCATAAGCGTAATAGTGTGGTTTACCTACATTACCGTGATAGTTCTTCTCCTCAAAATCCCCACAGGCTCCCTCGGCCTTGTTGCGGGAGGTCTCAGCGCCGGTATCGGCCTTGCCATGAAAGATATCCTGAATAACTTCATCTACGGCATGCAGCTCATGAGCGGCCGCCTGAGGGTAGGGGACTGGATTGAATGTGACGGCATCCGCGGCAAGGTGACGGACATAAACTACCAGACCACCCAGATAGAGACCATCTCCGGCACCCTTGTTGCCTTCCTCAATGCAAACCTCTTTGGAAAGAGTTTCCAGAACCTTACCAGGAACAACGAGTACGAGTTCACCAAGGTCACCGTTGGCGTAGCTTACGGCGTGGACATAGAAAAGGTAAGGACCGTGCTCACTGAGGCTCTGGAAGTACTCAAGACAAAGGACAAGTACGGAAGGGCCATAGTTGAGCCAAAGTTTGGCATAAACATCCGCTTTGGGGACTTTGGAGACAGTGCCGTGGAGATTGCCGTGAAGCAGTTTGTGCTGGTTCCGGAGAGGGGCCTTTTCATAGACAGGGAGAAGGAAATTATCTACAAGGCGCTCAACGAGGCCGGTATCACAATCCCGTTCCCTCAGTGCGACGTACACCTTATAAAAGACGAATAAATAATCAGATAGACACAATGAAGAAAACTATCGTTGCAGCGCTCATGCTGCTTTCCTTCCAGGCTTTTGCCCAGACCCCCATTGCCGGCATCCTGAACCGTTTCACAGATCCGGAGAAAGGACACACCGTATTTGTTGAAAAGGGCAACCACGCCATCGGCTTCAGCGGAAACTACTACAACTTCAACGCTGCCGGCTATACTGATGGAGACGGCTTCTCCCTGCTGTCCCTGCTCAACATGGGCGACGGAGTTGTACATTCCTGGAATGTGTCTCCAAGGCTGTCCTGGTTTGTGGCCGATGACGTTTCTATCGGCGCAAATCTCCTTTATGCGGGTTATGTTGCCGATACAGACATAAACCTGGATTTCAGGGAAATTCTTCCGGTGCTTTACGAATGGCTTGGAGACGGTTCCGACATTGCGAATGTGGGAATATCTTCCCGTCACATGGTGCACCATAACTGGGGCCTTGCATTCTCCGCCAGAAAGTATATGTCTTTCTTCGGGTCTAAGACCTTCGGCGTCTTTGGTGAAGCCCGTCTTTTTGCAAAGTACGGTAACACATTCTCCTGCCCCCGCAACAAGGAGAAGCTTGGTAAGTCACGTACATCCCAGACCGGCCAGGTTGGCGTGGACATCGCCGGCGGCCTTGCAGTGCGCCTCAGGGACAACAGCGCCATCACCATCAGCGTTCCCATCATCGGCCTTACCTGGAACGGCGCCTGGCAGGACAGCGAAAGAAGGTATGAAGCCATCAAGAAGGACGAGGAAGGTAAGAGTATGAAGAATCCTGACGGCTCATTCATCAAGGAAGAGGTTGTGGTTCCCGGCGGCGGCAAGATGTCCTACCTCAGGGTATCCCGCGCCACAAACGTCCTGGACCTCATCGGAATCCAGATTGGATATACCCACTTCATTGGTCCCAAGCCCAAAAATAAATAGGAATCTGGCCCATATAGAAAAAGCACCTGAAGAAATCTTCTTCAGGTGCTTTTTCTAGTGGGCGGTACTGGATTCGAACCAGTGACCCCCTGCTTGTAAGGCAGGTGCTCTGAACCAGCTGAGCTAACCGCCCTCATTTTGGGACTGCAAAGATAGTATTATTTTTTTGATTTGCAAAAAATACTTTAAATGTGTCCGCCGCCTTCCTCTTCCAGCTGATCGTCCACCTTGTTCTTGGCGGCCATAAGGAGGTCCAGGAGCCAGTCTTTTTGCTCGTCCACAAGGCCAAGGTCACGGCAGGCGCTCTCATAGCGGGCCAGCACGGCCTCCTGGTAGCGGTGGTAGCGCATTGAGGTAAGGGTTACTTCCTCAATGGACTCGTGCTCAATCTCATAGCTTTCCTTGTAGTACTCCTTATAAGCCTTTTCAGAGGTGAACTTGATGCAGAAGTAGATGAGCCCGCTGGAAAGGATTATAAGGCCTAATACGCCAATTAAAAGGGGTACAACCTGGATGAGCCCCAGAAGGCCCAGCACGGCGCCAACCAGGAAGATCACTACGGCCAGGAGCTCGTTAGAGTGATTCTTAACTATTGAGGATATCTTCATAGTCCGTGAGGATATTTGTAGTTCGGTTTTGCAGTAGTTTTATCTTATAAGAGTTCTCCGCCTCCTTTGCGTCCATGGCCTTCTTGAAGGCGCGGCGGGCCTGGACGGCCTCCTGGGACATGCGGCGCATCTGCTCAAGATTGTCCCTAAGCTTCCACTGCTGGTAAATGACGGTTGCGAAGGCAATCACAAACATGGCAAGGAAGCCAAGGAGGATGGTAATCTGGTTCTGGGACTTGAGTTTCTGGGCCTCCTCCCGCAGCTGCGCGTTATTCATCTCCGCATCCAGGATGGCAAGGTCTTCGTTCTGGACGGTGATGTACACTGAGTCCTTCTGCTGCATAAGGGCCGATAAATTCCCGTAGGCGCTGCCGAACTCGCCCATATCGGCATAAATCCCGTGCTTCTGCTCCAGGCGGCCGCGGAGGGTGCCAAGGGAATCGGCCTTCAGGAGGGCCTCTTCAAGAAGGCCCTTTGAGCGGAGGTAGGTTATGTCCAGCCCGGTGCGGGTGTCGGAGTCTGTCTGGACGGCGTACAGAGGCTCTTTCAGGAGGGTGTCGTAGTACTTCCAGAACGCTTTGTCGTTGCCGGCGGCATTGTTGAGGTACGCCCTTGTCATGAGCGCCTTGATGCGTATTGCGGGGAAGAAACTCTCATATTCTTCCGCCCTGAGGCAGTAGTTGTCGGCCTCCGGGAAGTTTCGCATCTTGATGTTCTCCTGGGCAAGGAGGATGTAGAGGTTGGGAAGGTCCTGCTCTTCGCGGGCCTCGCGGCAGAAGCGCACCGCCTTCTCAAGGTTCTGGATGGCCAGATAATGGTTTTCCCTGTAGCTTTGGATAAGGCCGATAATCCTGTAGGAGTACATCCTTCCAAGCGGCTTTTTTTCATGCGAGGCCAGCCTTTCCATGGCCCTTGCCTCAAGCATGGCGTCTGAGACTCGGCCCGTGTGTACAAGGAACTCGCAGTATTCGTGGAGGGTGGAGAAGTAGAACTCACGGAGATCCTTTCTGTCGGCAAGGAGAGTCTTTATCTCAACCACAGTGCTGTCCATCCTCCCATATTCGCCAAGGGCAAAGCGGACAGGCATCTCAAGGGAGAGGCCCAGGCATTTGAGGCGGAAATTCCCCTGGAGCTCTCCTTCACGGTACAGGGAATCGGCCAGAGGAAGATTGTCCTTATTGAATTCCTGCATGCGGCCGTAGGCGTAGCGGATGAACGTTTTCTGGTCCACCCGGAGGCGGTTTACAATCTGCCCCTGGGCGGCAACGCAGACGAGCGCCGCCAATGCCGATAGAAGGAATTTCCTCAAACCAAGAAGCTTACTTTCCGGACTTTGCCTTTGCGATGGCAAGCTGGTTCACCACGCAGGAGAGCAGCTTTTCCATGATGATGGGCTTCATGATGAAGTCGTTGGCCCCAACATTGAAACCCTTGATCACGTCCTCGTTGGAGTTGAGGGCGCTCAGGATCACAATCTGGATGTCTGCGGTTTCAGGGTCTTCCCTGAGCCGGCGGATAACTTCAAAGCCGTCTATCCCAGGCATCATGAGATCCAGCAGGATAAGGTCCGGTTTCTGCTGGGCAACTGCATCCAGGGCCAGTTGTCCGTTGGCCGCAGTCCGGAGCTTAAAATTGAAGCGTGAGAGCATCTTCTGGACCAGAAGGAGGTTCAGGGGGATGTCGTCTACTGCCAGCACGTTAAATGCGGAATAGTCGTGGTCCTGTGCGTAAAGTGGTGTCATATAATATGAGGTTTTATTCTGGTTTAACTGGCTCCAGTGGAACCGTGAATACAAAGCGTGCGCCCTTTCCTGTGTGGGTGGTGTCAAGGAAAACCTTGCCGCCCATACGGCCGGCTATGTCACGGCAGATACTAAGGCCAAGGCCCGTCCCCTGGACGTAGTCGTTGAGCTTGGTGAAGCGTTCGAAAATCTTTTCGGCGTCTTCCAGCGGTACACCGGTTCCGGTATCGGTCACGGAGTAGGTGAGAAATCCCGGAGTCTCCGTAAGTGAGCTTGCCACCACAATGGAGCCTTCTTTGGTGTGCTTGCAGGCGTTTGTGATGAGGTTTATGAGAATCTGCTGCACGCGGCGGGGATCCGTTGTAAACTGGAGAGGCTCTTTCTCTTCGGGGACGTATGTGAGCGTTACACCGGGCTGCAGGCGATGCTCTGAACTGGATATTGCCTGCTGGGCAATGTAATCCCTATCTGCGGTCTCATATGTGAAGCTGTATTTGCCGCTGTCCATGGCCGATGCATTGAGGATGTCGTCAAGGAGCATCGTGAGCATCTTGGTGTTGTTGATGATATGTGCAGAGAACTCATCTTTCTCTTCCGGACTCAGGGCACCGTCAGGGAGGGACAGCAGCTGTGAGAAGCCCACAATTGCATTGAGCGGCGTACGGACCTCATGGCTCATGTTCTGGATGAAGCGGGTCTTGGCTTCATCGGCCAGTTTTACCTTGCGGTTGGCTTCCAGGAGCTCCTTGTTATGGCGGCGGAGGGAACTTATATGGACTATAAGGAAGGTCATGATGGCCACCAGGATGGCTATGGCCAGGATAAGAACCAGGCGCGTGATGCTCTGGACTTCCTCTTTCTGATGGGCCAGTTCTCCCTGGAGGGTAGTGTTTCCAAGGCGGGCGTCCATCTCTGCAATCTTGGAGCGGTTTGCTGTCGCAATCTGATTCTCGAATTTCACTACCAGCAGCCTTTCAATCTCAAAGCCCTGATCTTTGTAATCATATTTCTCCGCGACGTTGGCTATATACTTGATTTCCCTTGTGTTGGCTACGGCAAGGTTACTGATGGAGTTGGAGTCGAAATGGCCGTCAATTATGGCGTCAAGGGTGCGGAGCACCAGGGGAGCCGTGTTACTGATGGTAGAGATCTGAGGGTCACGGAGGCAGTAGTCCCTGTGGTAGTGGAATTCGTCGCTGTGTTTTTCGTAGGCTGCTATCTTTGCAAGGTGGTATGCGCAGCGTAGGCTGTCCAGATGGGTGACAGCGGTCTTGACTGCCTTGTCCACATTTATTTTCACGGAGTCTGCGCCAATCACATAGGTGTCTGAGAGGTCACAGTACAGGCGTGATAATGTCTGGCGCTTAACAACCGGATCCTTGGATTCATTGTAGATCTGGATGGCCTTGAGGATATATGGTTTTGCATTGATGTAGTCTCCCTGGGCAACATAGAGGGCCACCATATAGCGCTGGCTCATCCACATTCCGTAGGAGTCGTTCCTTTGCTGGGCTTCCCTCTGGAGGTCCTGGAGGATCTCCATTGTGCGGATAATTTTGTCGTGGTTGTAGAAATAGTTCTGGACTATCTCATAGGAGTAGTAGAAATACTGGGGATATCCGTTTTTGTCGGAGATGGCCTTGAGTTCCTCCTGCAAATTCAGGATTTCCAGGTCTTGGGCATCCGTTGTGGCGGTATGATTAGGGATAACCCTTGTGGCGTTCTTCAGGCGCTCTACATAATACAGGGTTTCCGCCTTCTTGTCACCCGCGGCCATGGCGGTCATGAGAAGTGAGTCATTTACCTCCGTGAAGCCATCCTTGCCGATGAGCAGTTCCGCGCGCTGGAAGTATTCGTAGCACTTGTCATCAATCTGATACGGATTGTTCTGGGCCGCGGCCGTAAGGGCCCCGCCAAGGACTGTAATGACTATTGCCAGTAAGGTTCTTCTCATAGACTCCAAATATAAGAAAAATTTTGGAAAAACATACGTTTTGCCGTGGTAAGCATCCGAGCAACTACATATTGTAGCGGGGAGTGATCCTCGCTACTTTTGCAAAAAAGTTATCGCTATGCTTACAAGAGAACAAGTACTGGAAGTCCAATCTTATTGCGCTGAGCACAGGATATCGCAGAAAGCAAGGCTGGAGGAACTGAACATAAACGTCTCCCAGTTCTACAGGTGGCAGCAGAAGTACCGCCAGGAAGACGAGCAATCATCTTCAGATCCCGGAGCTTTTGTTCAATTGTGTCCTGGTGGAGAGTTCGTCTCACCTATGATGCCTCCGGCAAAGACTCCGGGGAAAGCGAAGGGTAAGACTAGCCCCGTGGACAATGCGGAAAGCTTTCTCACGGTCGAGATCCGTACTTCTGCCGGGACAATGATGCGTATCCAGGGCAGCATGACTGCTGCACATTTACATGAAATCATCACTGCAGGATAATGTTCTACCTGGATGGGACATACCGGTACTGGCTGTATAACAAGCCCGTTGATATGCGTAAAAGCTTCAATGGCTTGAGTGGTATCGTGACCAACGCCATGAGCGGACGTTTGTACGGCGGGGATGTCTTCATCTTCGTAAACGCCAGCCGTAATATGATGAAGTTGCTCCGTAAAGAGGAAGGTGGCCTGGTCCTTTACTGCATACGTCTTGATATGGGGAGAATGCGATTGCCTGATGCTGGCGGAGAGGAGGTAATATCCACGAGTTTGGCCTATGAAAACGTTGTCGGGATGGTTCATTCTGCTCTTGATAGCCCCTATGTAAGGCGGATGAAACTGTTATCTAACCGCCTGTAAATCTTTACTTTAGATAAGTAAAATAATCGACATTTGCAATAGCAAAAACCCTTGCAGAAGTTGCTGGAAGGCCATATCTTTGTATCCGGAAACGAGAGAAAAAGATGTCAGACCTGGTCCTAGAAATACAGCGACTTCGCGAAGAGAATGCCCGCCTTGCCGGTGAGGTAAAAGCTCTGCGCACGGAGAAAGATGAGATGCAGGCTGTCATCAATGATCTCCGTTCCATGATGGCCTGGTTCCGTAAAAAGATCTTCGGTTCCATGAGTGAGAAGAATCTCCCTCTTGATCCCAATGTTCTTGAACCCACCCTGTTTGATCAATCCCTCCCTGAGGAAGAACAGGCTAAACTGGATGCGGAAGTAAAGGCTATGGAGGAGCAGAATGCCAAGCTCATTGAGGTCAAAGCCCATAAGCGTGAGGTTCGCAAGCCGGTGTTCTCTAATCTTCCCATTGAGGAGACTCACATCTATCCTGACGGCGTTCAGGACAATCCTGATTACGTTGAGATTGGCGTGGAAAATACGGATACCGTTGCCATCCAGCCGGCCAAGATGTATGTCAAGCGCATCGTACGGCACAAGTTCGTTCTACGTTCTCAACTTCAGATTGAAGATCCTGACAGACAGACGTTCCTGATAGCACCGCTTCCGGAAACGATACGGCCCAAGAGTATGGCAGATGCCACCCTTCTGGCAGACATATTGATAAACAAGTACATCTACCACCTGCCGTTCTACCGGCAAATCCAGAAGTACAAGGAACTGGGCGTGGTGCTGAATGATGCCACCATTAATGACTGGTTCGCTGCGGTCTGTGAAAAGTTGCGGCCACTATACGACAGACTTCGAGCGCAGATCATGTCAAGTGAGTATATACAGGTAGATGAGAGTACGTTGCCAGTGATTGACAACGAGAAGCACCGTGCCGTGAAGGGATATATGTGGGCCGTACGCAACGCGCTCACCGGGGACGTATACTTCCATTATGATATGGGTTCCAGGAGTGGCGATACCGCACGCAGGCTTATCGGTGGATACCGTGGCGCTGTTCAGACGGATGGATATGAAGTATACTCAGCCTTTGAAGGCACTCCAGGAAAGATCATGATTGGCTGCTGGGCACACGTAAGGCGTAAGTTCGTGGAAGCATTGGATGAAAACAAGAAGTACGCGAGCGAGGCTATTGTCTACATCAGCAAGCTATACAAGATAGAAGAGGAGATGAAAGAGGCCGGTCTGGATGCAGAAGCTATAAAGGAACGCCGCCAGAAGGAGTCCTATCCCATCATCCAAGACTTCGAGAAGTGGATGAACAGTGTCGCTGACTACTTCACCCCCAAGTCCAGAATGGGCAGGGCTCTGACATATACCTATGCCCTTCTTCCTCGTCTTGGACGCTATGTCCTTGATGGTCGGTACAACATTGACAACAACGGAATCGAGAATGCCATCAGACCTTTGGCTTTGGGCCGTAAGAACTTCCTGTTTGCCGGCAATCACGATGCTGCCATACGTGCAGCCATTGTCTACTCCCTGTTCAGCTGCTGCAAGGCGGCCGGAATCAATACCCGGGCCTGGCTGGAAGATATCTTGCTCCGCCTGCCGGGCTTCAAGGATGACATCTCCACACTACTTCCCGGCAACTGGCAGCCACTGACTGCAACTAGCAGCAAGTAGCACGCAACTATGCAAGAGTCGCAGCAACTCCCATAATACTGTGGGTTAGTTGCTGCGACTCGCATATAGTGGCGTAAGACTCTTACACGTGGTTCATCGGATGCTTACGATTCGAGGGGATGATTTGCGCCAGCGACCGTTATGGCGTAATTTTAGCTGCTGGTTTATTCTTTAGTGAAGACAACAGCAACATCACTGACTACACTAATGAGGACTTTTAATCTTGATGCCTTATGAAACAGATTATTAGTATTCTCTCAATCTCTGCCATTGCATTAATGGCACTCTCATCCTGTCAGAAAGAGAATGAAATGCTGCAGGAGAAGCCCTCAGCCAAGACTGCCATCATGACCGTCAACGCCGGCAGTACAACTACAAAGACCGCCATAAACGAAGTTGATTCTAAAAATTACACTTTGACATGGACCGCCGGAGACGCTATTGCCTGCTATGAAGTCAGTGTAGTTGAATCTACCCCTACTGTTCAAAATAAAGTAACATCTTCTGCCCTTGCCGCAGATGCCGAGACAGCTTCCTTTACATTTGATCTGAGCGGAAATAACGGAGACCCCAATTATTCCTATATCTTTGTATATCCTGCTGCAAAATATACCAAAAATACAGGTGATAATCCTATTTATCGTGCCCAAATTCCTGAAAATCAGACTTTCTCTGCCACGTCATTTGACAAGAATGCAGATATCCTGATTTCACGTGCCATTACAAATCAGGTAGAACGTCCCACATCTGTGAATGCCGAATTCGAGAGAATCGGTGCTACTGCTTTGATGAACATCAAGGCCCCCACCAAAACTGAGAAGATTCGTAGTATCACTTTCTCCACTACAGAAGGCAACCTTTGGGGTTATGTCAAGGTTTATCCTGTAGAGGGAACACACGATACAGATATTTATAGTGGTGGAAAATCTCTGACTCTTACTCCTGCGTCTTCCACAACTTATTCGGGAACAATTCCTGTTTGGTTCAGACTTGGCGAGATTACACTCTCTGACAACTTCACTGTTAAAGTAACAACTGACAAAAAGATTTATACCAAGGAAGTCGATCTTGCAGGTGCCAGCCGCACTATAGAGTTCCACAACTCCGGTTTGACAAAGTTCAATGTCAACATGGAAAGTGTCGCTGGAGTTGATAATCCTTCGCTCGACGGTGATTATCTGATTGGATCATACTATAGTGGCAAGTGGCATTTGATGAGCTCAGACGTTCACAGCAATAACTATTATGAGCGCTATGAGTCTACTGTGACCAAAGTCTTTGAATCAGTTTCGGCGTCAGACTTTATTGCCGCTGGTATCAATACCAATGATTATTGCTGGAAAGTTGAGGAGGACGCAAATGGCTATTCCATCAAGAGTTATAAGACCGGTAAGTATGTATCCTTGACAAATAATTCAAATAATGCATATGCCGCTGACGCGCTCGATGATGAAGGTTTCTCCACCTATTTTACGTTTAGCGTTGATGATGATATTACAACTATCACAAGTACAAAGTTTGGTACTAGATATTTAAGGTTTAATTCCGGTTCTCCTCGCTTTGCTTTCTATGCGAGCAACGGCTCCAATATTTCCCTGATTCCCTGCGATTACGAAAATCGTACCAGAGTCTCCGCTCCATCAAACGTTCAAGTCTCTGCTAGTGGCTCTACAATTACCGTTATTTGGGATGATGCTTCTGACGCAAATATCGACCATTACCTTGTAACATTATCAGGTGATGCAGATGATTCTCAAAACGTTGCTGTAGGAGATGAAGGATGTGAATTCACCGGACTTTCAGACGGAACTTATTCTGTTTCGGTTACTGCCATTTCCAATGATCATTCCGCCTATCTGGATTCTGAAGCTACAATCATTGATAATATTGTTGTTGGTGATCCCAAAGGCACCATTGAAAACCCTTATACCGCCAGCGAAATTCTCACTAACTATCCCGCTGGCTCAGGAGATAATTCGTTCTATGTATCAGGAACAATCACTAATATACAAGAGGTTAGCACAGCATATGGTAATGCTACCTACACCATTAATGATGGCGTAAACTCAATTCTTGTCTATCGAGGAAATTACCTTAACAATGCAACTTTCACCTCTGCTAGCCAGATTGCAGTAAATAACCAGGTAATTGTTTATGGTAAAATCGGGGTTCATAACAACACCCCTCAGCTGGCACAAGGAAACTATCTATATTCCTTAAATGGCAAGACAAAAGTCTTGACTGCAGGTACTGTAACCGCAACGCCCGACAATGCCAACAAGCAGATTACAGTAGCCTGGACAGCGGCAACAGGATCAGATGAAACTATCAGCTACCATGTAACATGTGGAACGCAATACTATGATGCAAACGCAGCAGGTAGCTACACATTCACTATGGCCGACTACGGCACTTATGATGTTACGGTTGTAGCCTCTGCATCTGATGCAATATCAGCAACTGTTAGCACATCTGCAACATTGTCCGATTCTGCCCCACAGGATTATACAACTACTTGGATAGCTTCCAGCGGAGCACTAGGATCTGGAATAGGTAGTGGTTCATTTAATACCAAAACTTCTGGATCTGATGCTACCCAAGCATGGTCGTACACTAGAACTCTGATTTCGGGATCTTCATATACGGGATGGACATCTAATTGTATACAACTTGGCAAAAATGGAGGCGTGGAGAATATAACTCTCAGTACCTCCAACATTCCAGGAACAATTAAGAGCGTCTCTGTTGAGTGTTCTAGTTATCAAGGTAAACACAATGTTAGTATCAGTGTTGGGGAAACAACATATCTATCCTCCACTGCAACCGCTACCTGGACTGCAGTCGGTGCTAAATCAGGAGAAGGCACATCTTCAGGCACAATCACGATTAGTTTTACTGGTGGTACTCGTGCTTTGTACATTAAATCTATTACGGTAGTTTATAACAATTGAAGTTCCCCCACTCCGCAGGCTACCGCTAGCGTAGTTACCGGAGGGACTGAAAGCGTCGGCTCAGCAGGGGCCACCCTGCTGGGCACGTTTTCGGGAGCTACAGGAGAAATAAGGGACGCGGGCTTTGAGTACGCCACCAACTCGGTTGATCTTGATGGTACTGCAACCTTTGTCCACGACGATACTTGCCTTGGCAACGTTGCGTCGGGTAACATCAGTGCGGACATCACAAGCCTTTCCCTATCAACTACATACTACTACAGGGCATTCGTATCCGAGTACAATCAGAGTACCTCCCAATACGAATACCACTATGGTAGTGTCCGTTCCTTTACTACCACAGACCACGTCCCGGCTCCTCCAACCGGATGGCTGGAACTTCCCGCCACAACTGGCGGCGAGGACTACGTGGGGGTGTTCTATGGTTCAGGCGGCGAAACTGAGACTTATAGGAATTATAGCTACAATTACAGCTATACCTACTATGCCTCCCTTTGGACTGCTTATCCTCTGACCAAGGCCCTTACTACCGGGAGTGCCAGCACCAGCAGTTGGCGTTTCAATCCCAATATTGCCACAGACAAACAGGTGAGCATCACCAAGAACAGCTATGGCACTATGTACGGAAACGACACCTACTCCCGTGGCCACCAGTGTCCCAATGCAGACCGTAAGAGTGATGACACGATGAATCTCCAGACCTACTATGCAACTAATCAGACACCCCAAATTCAGACAAACTTTAACCAGGGAATCTGGAGTTCTCTTGAAGAAGCAGAAAGGGCCCTGGTCAGCGATAACGCCAGCGAGGTTGTATATGTGGTAACCGGACCGGCCTACAGAACCGTCGGCGGCAATGAAAGCATTTCATACCTTAACGGGGTGACCGGGAAGAATGCGAATCCCACGCAGCTTCCCATTCCAAACTATTTTTGGAAGGCCTTCCTTAAGGTTAAATGGAGTGGAAACAATGTCACAAGCGCATTGGCCATAGGCTTTTGGTTCCAGCATAAGACTTACGTCAGCGACAGTTTCACAAACTACAAAGTAAGCGTTGACTACATTGAGCAGATGACCGGCTTTGACCTCTTTACGAACCTTCCTGGAGACAATTTCTCCGGGATTGAAAAATCGGCCGAGACCAATACAAACTGGACAACATTCCAGAACTTTTAAGTAATGCTTTACCAGAAACAAGTAGCAGCAACTTCGCCATCGCGGTAGGTTGCTGCTATTTTTGTATGGTGGGCGCCAGCCGCCGTCCGGGATTTTGGCCATTTTCCTGGACGGGAGGGTGAAAAACGGGTTTCCATCCATGAAAATATGGTGTTTTCCTGGATGGCCCTATAGTATACACGCCCAGCCAAATTTCCGCACAATCTCTTTCAGAAGATTTCGGTCCCGTACGGGAATAGTCACAGGGATGGTCTCCCGCTGGTTCTCGCGCTCTGCCAGAAAAGCAGTATCCAGATTATACTGAGTCTGAAGATTCATCCACATATCGGCAGGAATACCCAAAGCCTTCTCAAGAGCAACAGCCATATTCAGCGACACTGCACGCTTGCCGGTAATGGTCTCGCTGATCACCGACGCCTTAAGTCCGGTCATCTCCGCCAGCCTTTTCTGGGTAAGTCCCCTGGCCTTAAGTTCATCCTTTATCAGTTCACCTGGATGGGTGGCAATAAATGGCTTTTGTTCTGTATTACTCATAGTGCTTGGATATTTCTGTTAATATAGCGTTCACAATAATGCCGTTTTCATCAGGAGATGTCTTGAATAGCAATCGGTATTTTTCACTTATCCATACGGCATCTACACCTTTAAGATTACCTTCCTTTTTCTCATAATGCAACGATTTAATAAGGAACAGGTTCTCTATACGCTCTGCCGCCCTTAGGTAGATAACCACTTTGACATACCGCTTTATGATATCTTTTGGCAACTTATTGTACCTGTTGTCATTTGTACTTCCCTTTGTGAAAAGATCCTCCAAAGCCTTGTCCTCAAATTCAATAAACATACAATCCTGATGCAAAGATAATAATTTTTTTGTATAATTCGCTATTTTGCGAATAATTCGCATATTTAAAACTGGAGACCAGTCTAAACCAGAAACGTATATAATCCCCTTTGCAATATTATGGATAATAATTGGATATGATCAGTTGAAACGTAAAAAGTATTTGAAATGTTTTTTGGGATTCACGTTAAACAACACTTAAAGGTATACTATACCAGCCGTATTGAAGGAATAGGTATAGGGTTCTGATCAGGCGCATGGGGAATTCTACGACCTCTTGTTTAAATCTGCGGAAATCTGTAACTTCGCACCGGAGGAAAGAGACGAATATATCAAAGACATGAGAACCGAGCGCGACATAAAGAACCAAATTGCCTTTGCGGAGGCAAAAGGTGAAGCTAAAGGTGAAGCCAAGGGTGAAGCAAAAGCAAAGAAAGAAACTGCGTGTAACCTTGTGAAGATGGGTATGGACCCTGAAAGCATCGCTAAAGCTACTGGTCCTACACTAGAAGACATTCAAATTTTGCAGGGTTAAGTCTTTGTTTAAGTGCATAATGTTAGCAGCAACCTCACCCCATCGGTAGGTTGCTGCTACTTTTGTATAGTGGGCTCCAGCCACCATCCGGGATTTTGGCCGATTTTCCCGGACGGGAGATGCCTGGGGCGGGTTGGGCATGATGGCGAGCCCTAGGCATTTCGTCCCTGTATTTTAGTTTTCGTCCCTAATCCGTTGAAACGTAAAAATGTTTTTTGTGATTGTGGGATTCCGGATTTAATTGCAATATATTTGAGGTCAACATAAAACTTGACGCTTATGTCGACCTACTATTGTGAATTTTACTATCGCCCGCCATAATTATGAATCTGGTTGCTAATTATTATTTTGAAGTAATAAATTTATTACCTAGATTTGTAAGGAGAAATAAAATGCCAACAATATTCAGAGTTTTTGGGTATATATTTAAATTCTACTCAAATGAACACGAACCAATTCATATACACGTTATAAAGGGAGGATCAAAAGCCAAATACACAATTAATCCTGTTGAACTAATTGATAATGAAGGGTTCAATCCCGCGGAAATAAAGATGATAGAATCCATAGTGGAAGATAATCAAGAGGTTATTGCTGAACATTGGAACAAGTACTTTAATAAGGCCCAATAGAAATGATTCCTGTGACAAAAATATGGCTTACAGAAGATGCCGTATGGATAAGGACCTCAGAAGGAAAAGAAGCCTGTGAGTATTATGCCGATTATCCTAGGCTCAAGAATGCTACGCCGGCGCAGCGCTCACATTATGAGTCGGATGAATACGGCATCCATTGGCCAGATATTGATGAAGACCTTAGTTATGAGGGATTCTTCCAGTCCAAGAAGCGGACAGAACTATACCGCATATTTATATCACATCCAGAACTCAACGCATCTGCTGTTGCACGCAGGCTTGGATTATCCCAGAGCCTCTTTGCCCAGTACATCAGCGGACTCAAAAAACCTTCCCAGAGGCGCTTGGATGAAATATATGCAGCTATACGCCAGATAGGAAAAGAATTGATGGATGTTTAGTCAGGTGGTATGTGCAACTTTACCATCGCAGTAGGTTGATGCTGCTTTTGTATGGTGTAGCGCAGGACCCATCCTGGATTTTGGCCTTTTTTCCGGACGGAAGGGTGAAATTCGGGCTTCCATCCGGGGAAAGGGGGTGTTTTTCTGGACGGGAGATGCCGGGGGCGGGTTGGGCATGATGGCGAACCCTGGCATTTCGTCCCTATATTTGAGTTTTCGTCCCTAATCCGTTGAAACGTAAAAATGTTTTTTGTGATTGTGGGATTCCGGTTTTATTTGCAATATATTTGGGGTCAACATAAAACGATACTATTATGCTGACACATTTGAAACAAACTCATTCATCCCCCTTGCGGGTATCAAAATTAATTCCTACATTTGCAAACGATAAGAGGAGGGAGTGGTATGCCTGAGGTATTTAGACTATTTGGATACTCTTTCTTCTTCTATAGTAAGGAGCATGAGCCCTTGCACATCCACGTTGAGGGTAACGACGGAATGGCAAAGTTCGACTGGAATGGTAGTAGCTTTGTGGTTTCAGAGCGGCAGAACATCAAGGCAGGCAACTTTAGAAAGATAAAGAATGCTATAGATGAGAATGCTCAACTGATTATCAAGTTCTGGAATAGGCATTTTGCCCAGAATAGTAACGATGAAGATAAAGAAGATATGGTTTGAGAATGACCAGATTTATGGTCGGGATGAGAATGGACAGGTGTATAGCCAGTCTCTTCTCTGGTACCCTAGTCTCAGGGCGGCAACGGCTGCGGAACGGGAGCAGTATACAATCGGTCTTGATGGACTCCATTGGCGGAATATTGATGAAGACATCAGTTTTGAGAGTTTTCTATATGATGATGCACAGCCGACGGCGATGCAGGCATTCTTTCTGACCCACAAAGAGATTAACATCGCCGAGTTTGCACGATATGCCGGCATAAACGCAACTCTTCTACGCAACTACATCAATGGATTCAAAAAGCCTTCTCCTGAGCGGGAGAAGGCTATTCTGGAGCACATACACAATCTGGGAAAAGAACTGCTGGAGGCAGATTTCTGAATCCTATTCAAGATTAGTGGTGAGGTCCTGGTACATTTTGAAGAGGCGGGCGACGATATCGCTCTCGCTGGCGTCCCTCGGGAAGCCATAGGCCTCCAGGACCGCGGCGTCATTAGCGCGGTGAGCCTTTAGCAACTCAGGGAAAAGAAGCATTTTACCATACATGTCCGCAAGAGTAGCTTCTGAATATAATTCTCTTGCTCTCAAAATTGTACTGCCAGCTTCTTTGATTTTAGCAATTTGCTCTTCAGTCGCTTTGGGCCAGGGAAAATTGTTGTAAACAATGTCCTTTGAATACCTATAATCTGATTTTAAACGGCCAGCGACAGTGCGCATCCAAGCATTATGAACCGATGACGTTAAAACACCAAAGTGATAAAGAGTGGCTCCAGGAACAAGACGGACAGCATTACTGCATAATACTTCTGGTCCCATGAATCCCATTGGGACATATGGTCTATTCTCAGATGAAGTTTCAGGAATCAATAGATAATTGCCTTTGGGCATATTCTCAACATGAAATCTTGTCGGTGTTTCGGCTAGTTTTCTTGTTCCTGCACTTGGACTATTCAATCTATAATCCCTTACAGCCTCAATGCGCTTAATGCATTCCGGGAGCTTTATTAAATCAACGGGATTCGCATCACCTAGCCATAAACACCAGCGCGGTCTACGATTTATAAACTCATCTGCACCATACCAACGACGGAAATACTGTTGAGCCCCGGGTTCAGAACGTAAGAAATCATCTTTTTCATCATCTTTAAACAAATAGAAACCTCCGTCTATAGGTTTGTTTCCAATGCCAATTTCAGGCACATCACAAAGCGGTAGAGAACGGCTTTCTACAAAGATTGTTTCGCCATCAATAAGATATGCATTAATGTTGGATGCCTTTATTACCTTTTTCCCTTCATAGATTCTTCGCTTGCGCTCAGAATGACAGAGCGAGAAGCCCACAATGACACAATGTACGTGCGCTTTCTGGCTGGCCTCACTGTCCCAAATAAAGGTTCTCCAGGCAAAGTCAATATGAATGCCTGCTTCCATCAGCGGCTTCCACAAGTTGGCTACCTGTTCGCCTTGGGTAATGGAATTGGTAGATACCAGGGCGGCAAGTATGGTAGGATTAACCTGCATCATCTCCAGTGACTTTTTATACCACCCCGTCACATAGTCCATATTGCCAATGTTCTTCCATTTGGCACCAAAGACTGATATAAGGTCGTCTTTCTGATCGGCAGACATAATACGGGCACCCACAAACGGCGGATTCCCCATAATATAATTCAACTCGGAAGCCGGAACAACATCGTTCCAGTCCATCCTGAGGGCATTCCCTTCATGGATATTGGTGTACGTCTTCAGCGGCAGCGGATCCAGATTAAACCCAACAATCTCATCCGTTGCGGCCATCATCTGACTCTCTGCAATCCACAGCGCCGTCTGCGCCACAGAACAGGCAAAGTCATTAATCTCAATCCCATAAAACTGGTTGATGGAAACCTTGATAGGATCCAGCATCTCACCAATCACGCGGTCTCCTCCATAAATAATGCGGAGAGCCTCGTTCTCCAGCCTTCGGAGACTGGTATAAGACTCCGTCAGGAAATTACCCGACCCACAAGCCGGGTCAAAGAACTTTAGCCCTGAAATCTTCTCCTGGAAAGCAATAGCCCTCTCCCTCTTCAGTTTAGTCACGGAAGTGGCACGGATATCGGCCAACTCAGTCTTAAGATCATCCAGGAACAGAGGGTCTATTACCTTGTGAATGTTCTCAATGCTGGTATAGTGCATGCCGCCGGAACGGCGAGTCTCCGGATTAAGAGTAGACTCAAACACAGCCCCAAAGATAGTAGGGCTGATGGCACTCCAGTCAAAGTCGTCGCTGGCGCGCTGAAGCAGCAGCGTCCTGATCTCCTCATTGAACCTGGGAATCTCAATCTCCCCGGCAAACATGCCGCCGTTCACATACGGGAATGCAAGGAGTTTCTCATCCTCATAAGGGTCTCGGTCCTCCGGCTTTGTATCAAGGATGCGGAACAGTTTGATAAGCTTCTCACGCAGTTCCCCGGCAGTGAACTGCTCCAGATAGTCATGGAACATATCCTTGGTCCCAAAGATGCCGGCATCCTCTGCGTAAAGACAGAATACAATACGGACACAAAGCTTGTTGAGGCTCTTCTGGGATTCGGGATTGGCAGGGTCCTTATACTGGGCAAGAATCTTGTCATAGAGGACACCCACAATCTCACCGGCCTGGATACTAACCTCCAGTTCCTTCTTAAGATGGACGTTAGAGTCATCCACCAGGAAACTGAGACGGTGATATTCCTTCTCCAGATCCTTGAGCTCAATGACCTCAGGGGCATCATTTGGACGCTCCATATCGTGGACTTCGAAGGTGGTGAAGTTGCAGGCGACTATCCAGCGCGGAACCATAGAAACAGGAAGACCGGCGGCATAACGCCTTGCCTGCTGGTATGGAGTAAGCTCAGAGCCGTCGGACTGACGGTACTTGGCCGTAAGGTCCACCTTGGAGCCCTTCTGCTCAATGAGAACCCTGGTGGTGGGAATGTACCCGTCAATGAAGTCGGCCCCCTTTTCTTTCAGGATGGTCTTTACAGGAACTTCAAATTCCATGAACTTGGTAGCATCCTGAATTCCGTATACATTCTGCAGCAGTGCAATCCAGAAACGGGCGGTTTCGCCCTTCTCGTATCCCTTCCCGGACCAGTCCTGGACAAACTGCTTTGCCGCCTGTTTTTGTGTGGTATTATTGGCCATTGTCAGTGCGCTTACTCTTAAGAGTGTAAAGATAATGATTTTGGAGTAAAAAAACTATGCGGTCCAGCCAGTCTGGTGTCCTTTACAGCAGGAAAAACAGCGCCACGCCCGCAATTGTTACCGCGAGGCCCACAATTTCCTTGAAGCGGATGCGCTTTTTCTCTATGAGGACCTCAGGGAAGATGATGATGACGGGCGTGAGGGCCATAAGCGTTGAGGCAATTCCGGCGTTGGCGTAGCGCACGGCCATAAGGGATAGGGACACGCCAAGAACAGGCCCAAAGAGCGTGATGATTGAGGCATATCGCATTGCCACGGGGTCCTTCACAGCACTTTTGAGTTTACCAAAGTCCTTCTGAAGAAGCAGGATTGCAAAGAATCCTATGCCTCCCACAATGGCCCGCATCATGGTTGACGCGAAGGGAAGCATTCCCTCCATCAGGGAGGGGGCATCGGCCGGAATGGCATCGGCATAATATTGCATGCCGATTTTACTGAGCACCAGCCCTACGCCCTGCCCGATTCCAGCGCCAATCCCCAGCAGGACGCCTTTCAGCGGCAGGTCCAGCTTGAAATGGTGGCTGCCTCCGTCACGGCTGAGGATGGAAATCGCAATACCAAGGAGCGTAACTCCCATGGCAAGGATTGCCTTCCAGCCCAGCGTTTCCCCAAGCATTATCCAACCGGCAATTGCGGCCATTGGCGGAGCCAGTGTCATAAGAAGCTGACCAAATCTGGGACCTATGTAAAGGTAACAGTTAAACAGGCAATAATCCCCGAATACATAGCCGACAATGGCAGACAGCCCCAGCCAGATCCAGGTGTTCTTATCTGCATAAACTGGATAAGGATGTCCAATGGTAACCCAAAGAAGTATCCCTAGAAAAACCGCAGCCAGGACCAGCCTGAGCACGTTAGTGACCATTGCACCAACCCTGAGGCTTGCCTTGGCGGCAAACCAGGCGGTGATGGTCCAGGAAACGGCTACGCCAAGAGAGATTATTTCCCCAAGGTGGTTCATTACCACTTCTCAAAGTGGATGTTCTCATGTTTCCACTTGTCCTTGGGCTTTTCCTTACCACCGGGATGTCCAACGGGCACAATGCAGTAGGGCTTCACGTTGTCCGGCAGCCCAAGAGCCTCTATGGTGGTGTTCATCCTTTCATCGTAGGGATAGCAGGCGGTCCAGACGGCGCCAAGACCCATGGCCTCTACTGCCAGAAGGAGATTCTCCGTAGCGGCGGCGCAGTCTGCGGTCCAGTTGCGGTTCTCCTTACCCATGGTACCTGTGGTTTTGCCGCACACGATAATCACCACGGGAGCCTTTGCAATCATCTTGTTGAAGCCTCCGGCAAGCTTTTCCTTTGTTGCCTGTTCTCTCACCACAACAAAGCGCCACGGCTGCATGTTCATCCCTGAAGGAGCCGCCATGGCAGCCCTCAGGATGGTTTCCACCTGCTCAGGGGTAACATCTTCATCCGTGTACGTACGCACACTCTTACGGGCGTGAATATTGTCCAGAACAGCCTTGCCGGGCTGCTCCTGGGCATAGCTGGTGACAGAAGCCATGGTAATCAGTGAAACAAGGAAAAGTTTAAACCTAATCATATCAATTTCAGTTGTTTCTGCGAAGTTACTAAAAAAATGCTTATCTTAGTGCATCTAAAACTGTAGCTATGCATATCCTTGAAGAAGCCTCCCGCTGCCTTTTATGTGCCGATGCCCCCTGCAGCAAAGCCTGCAAGGGCGGTGACCCCGCCAGAGCCATCCGTGCCATCCGTTTTGACAACAAGGCAATTGCCCGTAAATGGCTGTCAGGCTGTACGGAAGAAGACCTTGAAGCAGCAGAGAAAGCCTGCATCCACTACGACTTTCCCATCCGCATCCGTGAGATAGTAAAACAGCTCCCGGAGGCCCCGTCACGTCCGCTTCCCAGCCTTGAGATAAACTTCTGCGGCATCCACTGCGAGAACCCCTTCTTCCTGGCTTCATCGGCCGTATGCACTAACTATGAGATGATAGCCCGGGCCCTGGAAGCCGGATGGGGCGGCGTTTTCTACAAGACCATCTGCATGCAGGAGATAAAGGAGGTCTCTCCCCGTTTTGACGCCGTCTACGGCAGCGGAAAGAAGGGAGACTTCTACGGATTCAGAAACATGGAGCAACTCAGCGAGAACCCCGTGGACATGGACTTTGATATCCTTCAGCGCCTTAAACAGAATTACCCCTCCAAGATAATCATCGCTTCCATCATGGGACAGAAGGAAGAGGAATGGATAGAGCTTGCAAAAATGGCCCAAGAAGCCGGCTGTGATGCCGTTGAACTCAATTTCTCCTGCCCTCAGATGCGTGAGGCCGGTATGGGATCAGACGTGGGCCAGGACCCTGAGCTGGTGACATTTTTCACCGCCTACGTCAAGCGCAGCGTGAGCATTCCGGTCATCCCCAAGATGACGCCAAACATCGCTCACATATCCGGTCCAGCAATGGGAGCGTACTTCGCCGGGGCCGATGCAATATCGGCCATCAACACCATCAAGAGTATCACTATGGGAGACGGGTCTGAGGTTAGCGGCTACCAGACCGGATCCGGTTATTCCGGCAGGGCCGTCAAGCCCATCGCCCTCCGCCACATCCTCTCCATGGTCCTTAACCCCATGATGAAAAACATAGAGTACAGTGGCGTGGGAGGCATAGAAACCTGGCGTGACGCCCTGGAGTTCATCCAGCTTGGCTGCCGCAACGTCCAGGTGTGCACGGCCGTTATGCAGTACGGCTACCGCATCATCGAGGACCTTATCCTGGGCCTTCAGAACTATATGGCCGATAATGGCGTGGAGCATTTGTCAGACCTTGTTGGAGAGCGCCTGCCGCTGTTCCGCCTTCCTTCAGACCTTGACCGCACCACCATTGTATATCCTAAGTTTGACACCTCCAAGTGCATTGGCTGCGGCCGCTGCACCATCTCCTGTGCCGATGGCGGCCACCAGGCCCTCATCTTCAACGAGGAGACCCGCCGGCCCCAGTTCATCGGCCCAAAATGCGTGGGCTGCCACCTCTGCCGCCTGGTTTGCCCCGTGGGCGCCATTTCATCGGCAAAGAGGGTGAAGAAGCCGTAGACCCGGTACCCTGCCCGATTACCTGTCCACAGCTGTGGCGGGAATTTCGCCAGCCGATATGTGGATGAATCTTCAGACTCAGTATAATCTGGATACTGCTTTTCTGGCAGAGCGCGAGAACCAGCGGGAGACCATCCCTGTGACCATTCCCGTACGGGACCGAAATCTTCTGAAAGAGATTGTGCGGAAATTTGGCTGGGCGTGTATGTTGTAGGGCCGATCCGGGAAAACGCCCCAATTCACAGAATCCATCCTGATTTTTGGCCTTTTAATGCCTCGTGTTTTTCGTCCCTCTATTTGACTTTTCGTCCCTAATCCGTTGAAACGTAAAAATATTAGATTTTGTTTTTTATGATTGTGGGTTTTAGATAATTGTTTATATAGATTTGTGGTCATCAAAATTTTAAACATATGATGACTAAATCAAACAAACAATCCCAAGAGCCCCTGCGAATAGGGCGCTATGCAAATGTCTTGAAAGACCGTTGGTTTAAGAGAACTTTCGGCTGGGCCCCGGCCAAAAGGCTGATGCAACTATTCCTTCAGGAATTGATACCGGAGAGGACCATTACCGAAATCAGTTTCGGTCCACAGGAGCATATCAATCCTATAGACCAGGGGAAGGATGTCCGTCTGGACGTGCAATGTCATGACGCAAATGAAAACCTGTTCATTGTTGAGGTGCAACTATCTGAACAGTCCACTTTCTACGAGCGCGCGGTTTTTAATTCGTCGTTTGTAATCCAGGAGCAGCTGCCTCAGGGACGCTCCGATTGGGGTTTTGCGCCCATTTACTTTATTGGTGTTGTGAATTTCTCCATTCACGAAGACTCCGATCAGGTTTTGTACCGGTATAGGCTTAGGGAGATAGATAGCGGGGAGCAGATGACTGACCGTATAGAGTACATTTTTCTTGAAGTCCCCAATTGTTCAAAGGCTTTTACTCCAGAGGCATCACTTCTTGATAATCTGTGTTATGTGTTAGGTCACATCTCTGAGATGACAGACCGGCCAGACAGCGTCGAGGGTGAAATCTTTGATTTGTTGTTTAAATCTGCGGAAATTGTTAATTTTGCGCCAAGGGAACGCAAAGAATACATCAAGGATATGACAACGGAACGCGACTTAAAGAACCAGCTGGCCTTTGCTGAGGCAAGAGGTGAAGCTAAGGGTGAAGCTAAGGGTGAAGCCAGAGGTGAAGCTATAGGTGCCGCCAAAGCAAAGAAGGAAACTGCAACCAACCTTCTGAAGATGGGTATGGAGCCGGAAAGCATATCAAAAGCTACTGGTCTTACAATAGAGGATATTCAAGCCTTGCGGGATTAAGACCTTGTTTAAGTGCAATAAAAGCAGCAGCAACCTTCCGCTGTGGTGAAGTTGCTGCTACTTGTTTCCGGTAACGGGTTACCTAGAAGTTTCGGAACGTTGTCCAGTTTGTATTGGTCTCGGCCGATTTTTCAATCCCTGAGGAATTGTCGCCCGGGAGGTTGGTGAAGAGGTCAAAGCCGGTCATCTGCTCAATGTAGTCAACGCTTACATTGTAGTTTGTGAAACTGTCGCTGACGTAAGTCCTATGCTCAAACCAGAAGCCTATGGCCGATGCGCTTGTGACATTGTTTCCACTCCATTTAACCTTAAGGAAGGCCTTCCAATAGTAGTTTGGTATGGGAAGCTGCGTGGGGTTCGCATTCTTCCCGGTCACCCCGTTAAGGTATGAGATGCTTTCATTGCCGCCAACGGTTCTGTAGGCCGGTCCGGTTACCACATATACAACCTCGCTGGCGTTATCGCTGACCAGGGCCCTTTCTGCTTCTTCAAGAGAACTCCAGATTCCCTGGTTAAAGTTTGTCTGAATCTGGGGTGTCTGATTAGTTGCATAGTAGGTCTGGAGATTCATCGTGTCATCACTCTTACGGTCTGCATTGGGACACTGATGGCCACGGGAGTAGGTGTCATCTCCGTACATCGTACCATAACTGTTCTTGGTGATGTACACCTGTTTGTTTTGGTCAATGTTGGGATTATAACGCCATTTGCTGGTGGATGCATCGCCTGTGGTATGAGCCTTTGTCAGAGGATATGCGGTCCATAGGGAGGCATAGTAGGTATAGCTGTAATTGTAGCTATAATTCCTATACTCCTCTGTTGTTCCGCCTTCCCCATAAAACACTCCTACATAGTCCTCTGTGCCCGTTATGGCAGGAAGCTCAAGCCAGCCGGTTGGAACAGCCGGGACGTCGTCTGTAGTGGTAAACGACTTCACCGTGCCATAGCGTTCCTCGTATTGTGACGTGCTCGCGTTATACTCAAGGACATAAGCCTTGTAGTAGTACGTGGTGGTCTCAGCGAGGCTGGTCAGTTCGCAGGAGAAATTTCCGCTGGAGCTGTTGGAGCCATCATCCGTCACCTGCTCACTCAGATTGCCGGATGAGGTGCCCCAATAGAAGCCTGTTTCGTATATTGTTCCTGTAGCTCCCGAAAACGTGCCCAGCAGGGTAGCCCCTGCTGAGCCTACGCTTTCAGTCCCTCCGGTAACTACACTAGCGGTAGCCTGCGGAGTGGGTGAACTTCAATTGGTTCCAACAACTTTGATATCATCTACTCGAGCGGTATATCCTCCTGTCACATGTTGTTCAAAACGAATTTTGAGTGAAGAACCAGTACCTGAAATTGTTCCTGTGCATAGAGCCCACGATCCAGTCGATGCTGGCTGTGAGAAAGAAAGTGTCTGTTCCTCTCCGTTATCAATCTTATAATAAGCAGTGACTGTATTAGTAGTACCAATCGTTCCGTTAGCGTAATACAAACCAAATGAGACACTTAATGCAGAAGCATCAGAGATGTTTATTTTATCTACCGTGAACAAATTAATTGTCAAATCAGTGTTTTTTGTACCAGTATACCACATGGCACTATTCCCACTTGCACCAGAATAACCATCTGACGGATTGGTGGTTTTTTTGCCAACCTTTCCATCAGAAGAATAATGACTCACAACTGTATTAACTGGATCGGTAAACATAGACTGGCTTGCCGAAAAATCACTATGAGAAGCAATAACAACATTATTATTGTTAGATCCAAATGACTCAAGGAAAAGAGTTTGTGGGCCAGAACCGCTTGAGGCGCCTGCGGCCTGATTCACAGTGACCTCAACGTCAGAAGCACCAGTATAGCTAAGAGTGATGACGCCTTCACGGGCGGCCGCACCTGGAGACTGTGCGTCAACCTCAAAGGAGACTTCACCATCAACGCTGTAATTGAAATCGTGAATCCAAGCAACATCCGCGGAAGCGCTGATAGAAGCGCCAGTCGGATTACTTATTGAGTACTCGATGGCATACAGATCATTCTCATTACTGACAGCCATGGGGTTATCAGACGTAACATTGATAACCGGATCGGTATTCGGTTTTGTAATAGAGATAGCGCCAATACCAACATTAGAACCTTTGGTAAAGTATATCTGTACGAAGCGTGATGCCTCATTGAAAGGATTGGTCGTGGTCAATGTTCCTGTAGAGCTCGCACTTCCGGAGATATTCAGAGTTTGCACATCATTCCAGTCAGATCCATTGGCAGATTCCTTAAAGGTGAGACTAGAAGTAGTATTACCACCTATCATCTTGTATCCAACAGAAACAGTTGAAATGGCAGCATCAGTCCTCACTTGAATATAATCTCCGGTGTTATCAAATTTAACTCTATAAGGTGCATGGCTATCAGCATAATCAGATCCAAGACCATTTGCAGATACACCAGGGATAGCTAGAAGATCACTCGAAGTGCCACCAGCATAGTTCCAATCAAGGGTAACGCATTGAACTGGATCTGCTGTTTTAAGAGAATAAGATGCAGTGTTGTATGTACCAGCAGCGAAAGTAACACCAGGAGCCGAAATATTGTTTGTCTTAGTGTAGGTGTTGCTTTCACTGTCGGTTACTGTGAAGGTCACTTCACCGGCATAGCCGGCAACAGGGCCCATGACGAAGTACACATCCAGGGTGCCGTCGGCAGCTACAGTGCCATTAGAGATGTTGACGGTAATCTTGTCTCCGCCGTTTCTATTATACGTTGTTGAGGGAGTCGTATTAAAATTAACATTGAAAATACCATAAAGATTCTCATCAGGAATCTCAATCTCGAACTTGGTGATGTTTACGGCATCACCAGTCTTGTTCTTCAACGTTACCTTCATGAGGGAGAAGAGATGGGACATATCAACGTCGGCAAAAGAGGTCGGAGTCGTTGCTACGACCTGAGCGGCAAGAGCATCGTAGAGCTTCAGACTTGCGGTAGGAGCAGAAGCGTCAAAGGTCTGCGTGCCCGCAAGCTGGAATGTGGTGCTTCCTCCTCTGTGATATGATTTCTGATTACCGGCAGAGTAGAGGAAATTGAAAGTATGTTCTCCATCGGAGATAGCTTTATCAGTTGAGAAAGTGCCGCTCTCTGAATCGTATGCAAAAACAGCAATAGTCTCTCCGGAGTTATCATCTTCGTAGTCTTGTCCCCAAGCTTTGTCTGTCGTCACAGCATAGATAACATCCGTGCTCTCCCAGTTAACAGCCCAGGTGCTGGTGTTAAGGGTTGTCTTTGTATCAACAGAAGGGATGTTAGCGCGAAGGGTGAAAGGAATAGATGACGGGACGTTCTCTTTGACCTCTTCCTGAATAATATCCTGCTCTTTGATATCTTGTTCTTTCTGGCATGATGCGAGTGCGATAATTGATAAAACAGCACTCAAAATAATGGAATACTTTTTCATTGTCTTCATTTTCTTGAGTGAAACTTTAGTCTTCATCATCGAACCAGTTAGATTCGCCGGGTGTCCAAGTCTTTGGATTCAAATCACCTGATATAGTTTGTAGAATGTTGCCCTCGAATCTTACCACGAGGGTTTCTGTCTCGGGAGACAGATAAGTTTGTTTTTGTTTGTTCATAGATTTATGGATTTAATTGATTGATAATCGGCAGAAGATGCCCGATCGGAGTCGGGCATGACGTGGAAAGCGTCGGTCATGACGGAAACGAGATTCCCGATCAGGTCGGGCATGACGGGGAAAGCATCGGGAATGACGCACCAAGCCCTATCCCTTAGTGTGCAGCTTTGGGATACAAGTTGGTCTATAAAAAAAGATAAGTGACGCATCTCTAACTTTCCAAGTCGCGAAGATAACAATTTCCTAAAGGAAAAGCAAAGAAAAATCCGGAAAATTTCTTCCCGGATACAATATCTAAACAAAATCACTTCTTAGGTTTTGTAGCCCTCACAAATCTGGACATCTTTTTCCGTAGCTCTCCCACATCCTCAAGTAACTCATACACAGCATCTTCCGTCATAGCATCCCGGCAAATCACAGGTGAGAACTCACCTCTTTCATCGGCCTCAAAATCTTTGAGCCACTCCCCTGAATCAAGGTACTCCTCCAGCTCTGCAATGCGGTCAAGATTATGGAGCAGCCCCCTTACGGCTACATCGGCACGGTTAACCCTCTTGCGAAGATCCCGGTACACCTTGCCATAATGGTTTACACGGAGAGCATCCTCTCCATATACCTCAAGTATTTCCTTTTTGTCCATATCCCTCTTGCTATGAGCTAACAGGATAAATCTTTGATGGGAATAGCGGTTCTCTTTTTTGTTTGATTATTCCCATTCCTGGAAGACCATTGAATGTGTCACGACTAAGGTTAGGAAAACTGTAAACCCGCCTTCCGTTGGTTGGCATCATAAGCGGAGACGGCTGAAGTCCGCTTGCCCGGAAAGCATCGGTGTATTCAAAGTCGCAGTATCCGTTTTCTAGCAGCCTCAGTGCCCCGATTGGCCTACCATAAAGGAGTACCGTTATTGTCTGAATCATTGCTCTTGGATTTTGATGCGCGTTTACGGTGCTTAATTCCGGATTCCAGCTTTTGAAATTCCAGAGGTGATATTTCCTTCTCCTGAAGGAACTGGGAGAGGGCATCCAGACGGTCAAGAATGCGAAGGACTTTAATCAGGTTCTGAAGAGATGTTCCTTTACCGCTTTCTATCTGATAAATGGTTGCTATGCTCAATTGGGTTTTATTCGCCAAATGAACTTGAGAGAAATTCATCTCAAGCCTCCACTCTTTAATATGTTCTCCAATCTTATCTAGGATTGCGCTGTCGGTCATCCATTTTATGTCATCCATAACAATTGGAATTTTATAAGTTGTTTGCAAATATAGCTTATAATTCTTGTTTTTCCAAGTGTTATTTAAAAGACCGGGGATGACAACTAGCGGATATGGATCTCGCCCATATTCACGCCCATCCAGCCGGTTTGGACAATGGGGACCTTCTTGCCGTCAAGGTTCTTCACGTACTCCGGCTTGTCAAGGAAGGTGTGGGAATGACCGCCCACCACAAGGTCTATTCCACGGGTAGCGGCAACAAGCTGGGGATCAGTGATATCACCGGGGTTGTGCTCCGTGTAGCCGATATGCGTAAGGGCAATGACAAGGTCACAGTGGGGACGCAGTTCATCGGCATACTTCTGGACCGTGGGGATCATGTCAAACTCCGGGATACGGTTGGCAATATCACCCGCCAGCATGTCCTTAAGGCTGCACAGGACGCCGATAATACCAATGCGGCGGCCGGCTTTCTCAATGACCACGCAGGGCTTCACGTACTTTCCCATCTCAAAGGGAGAGAAGTCATAGTTACAAACAACCACAGGAACCTCAAGGCTTGAAAGACGCTCTCCAAGGGCCTCTATGCCGTTGTCAAACTCATGGTTGCCCAGGGTGACTGCATCGTATTTAAGTTCATTCAGAATCTCCACCTCAACCGTTCCGCCAAACTCACTGAAATAGGACGACCCTTGGCTGAAATCTCCGGCATGGAGAAGAAGGACATTCTCCGGGCCATCGGCCTTACGGACGGAATCAATGTACGCTGCACGCTCCAGGGCGCCGCCCATGCCGGCAAATTCACCGGTGCGCTCAGGCTCCAGATGACTGTGGGTGTCGTTTACGTGAAGTATTGTGAGCACCGGGCCACGGTTACAGGCTACCAGAAGAGCAGCAAAAGCAAATACAAAAACTATCTTTTTCATACTCCTAGTCCTCCATTATTACGCGGCCATCGGCCTTGGCTTCAATAACCTCTCCCCTGGCCTCCATGCCCTTCACGTACCAAAGCATTACTTCTTTCAGAAGCACGGTGGAAAGGGTTACGTCCTCTGCCAGGGCGCCGATATTCAGTTTGTCACCGCCGTCCAGAAGGAAATCTATGGTGGTGACGTTGTAGATGCGCTCCGGGTCAATGGGGTCACCGCCAACAAGGGCGCTCACAAGTTTATGGTCCTTGACGCGGATTGTGGCGCCTGAAGTAGCCTGGAAGGCCTTTGTTGCAGACAGCTGCTCAAAGAGTTCAGTAAGGGCCGATCCCTTCATCTTCACATAGCAGACATAGTTCTTGAAAGGGAACATGGAAGAAATGTCCTCCATGGTGATGGCTCCCTTGGGCATGGGTACGCGGATGCCGCCGAAGTTTGTGACGGCAAAGTCCATGGGCACCTTGAAAAGCTCAGTGCCGTAGGCCCTCAGGGCATCGGCAAAGAGGTTTCCAAGAGGAAGATCCGGGTCTGTCCTAAGGTTCTGATACTCCCCTGCACTATGGCCGATAACAGTCTTGAGCGGTGCCAGACGCCTCTGGGCCTCCATGAGGACCTCCGCAACCTCTGCCACCGGGCTGTCCTCGTCATAGCGGACGCCGGAAGGAGTGAGATAGATGTCATCCTCAAACGAGCCAAGCGCTGTGGACTGGTTTTCCAGCGTTACTGGCTGGGCGGCAGCCCTGTGGCCGTCCATGGGCACAAGGCGGTACTCCACCTTAGGAGCGCAAGCCGTAGCAATGACTGCTACGGCTGCGATCAGAACTATTTCATTTTTAACCATTTCCAAAGGTCTTTGAAAGTAGATTTCTTGCCATACATAAGGATACCCACCTTATAGATTTTGGCCGACGCCCATGCGCACGCCACGAAGGTGGCAATGAGCAGTACAATGCTTAGCACAAGCTGCCACATGGGCACGCTGAAAGGAATACGTGCAAGCATCACTATGGGGCTGGTGAAAGGAATCATGGAGAACCAGAACACCAGCTGGCTGTCCGGGGCCTTGAAGGCATACAGGGCCACAAAGAAGCCAAGCATCAGCGGGATGGTGATGGGAAGTTGCAGCTGTGAGCTGTCTCCTTCGTTCTCCACGGCACTGCCGATTGCGGCAAAGAGGGACGCATACAGGAGGTATCCGAAGATGAAGAAGAACAGGAACGCAATTCCAATCTCCGCAAGATTGATATTGCCGATGGTGCTCATGATAACCTCCATTCCGGAAGGTTCTCCGGCTGTGGTGGCGGTGGTGTCCGTAACGGCCTTCAGGGAGTCTTCAAGAGTGATCTGGCCGGGCAGATTCACATCAGGAGACATCTGCTGGACCATCTCAGTGGTTGGATCGTCACTCATAAGGCCCATGATCTTATCCTTCCCCATTATTCCCATGGCAACGCCAAGGAGCATTCCTGTAAGAAGAATCCAGAGGAGGAACTGGGTTATGGCAACAAGGGCAACGCCAATGATCTTGCCAAAAAGGAGTTCGCTTGCCTTCACGGATGATACCAGGACCTCCACCACACGGGAACTCTTTTCCTCAATGACGGAGCTCATCACCATACCTGAGAACAGGGCGATGAACATATAGATGGCCATTCCCAGAATCATGCTCAAGGCCATGTAGATGCCGGATTCAGAGATGGTTTCCTTACCGGATTCATCAATTGTGTAGCTGCGCAGCTTCACATTGGACTTCACGCCCGCCATGATCTCTTCCAGGTTCTCCACGCCGCTCTGCTCTATGCGGTAGGCCTCCACGGCATCATTTATACGGTCCTCAATCATTGAGCCCGTATCCATGCCAAGGGGCTTCTCACTATAGCAATCGGCCTTTACACTGCGGCTCTCAAGGTCAAGTTCAGAAATGTTGAGGAGCACGTCCACGCCTGCAGCCTTGAGATTTGCTTTCAGGCTATCTGCAACAGCATCCGGGCCAAGGTCTATGTAATGCGTGACATCGTTGTCTTCCAGGTAAGGGAGCACAATGCCGCTGCGGTCTATCACGCCCACCTTCTTGGCCTCTTCCTTGGTGCCCATCATGATGACGGTAGGAAGGATGCAGATGCCTGCAAAAAGGATAGGAGCAAGGAAAGTGATAAGGAGGAAACTCTTCTTCTTAACCTTGTTCAGATATTCCCTCTCTATGATTATGCCTAATTTCTTGAAATTCATCATGGCCTATTCCTCCTCTCCTTTAACCAGTTTGATAAATATGTCGTTCATGCGGGGGATAACCTCCTTGAAGGAGTTGATGGTTACTCCCTGGCCGATAAGCTCCGTTAGCTTGGCATTTACATCCGGACGCGCTACAACAATGTTACGGCGAGCCAGGGTGTCATCCGTAAACTCAATCTCAACGTTGTCCTCACCATGTTGACGGCGGATTTCATCCGTGCCGCCGGTAACAACCAGCTTGCCATGGTTGATGAGGGCAATGTTCTCACAGAGTTCCTCTACGGACTCCATGTTGTGGGTGGAGAGGATGATGGTTGCGCCCTCGTCCTTGAGCCTCAGGATTTCCTTGCGGATAAGGTCCACGTTAACGGGATCGAAGCCTGAAAAAGGCTCGTCAAGGATCATCAGGCTGGGCTTATGGACCACTGTGGTAATGAACTGAACCTTCTGGGCCATACCCTTGGAGAGTTCCTCAACCTTCTTCCCCCACCAGTCTGCTATGTCAAAGCGCACGAACCATTTCTTAAGTTCAACGGCGGCATCACGGGCACTCATCCCCTTGAGCTGGGCAAGATACATTGCCTGGTCGCCCACCTTCATCTTGCGGTAAAGGCCGCGCTCCTCCGGGAGGTAGCCTATGCGTGCTACATCGGCCTCTGTAATGGGATGTCCCTGGAAGAGGATCTGGCCCTCAGAGGCAATGGTTATACGGTTTATGATACGGATGAGGGTACTTTTACCCGCTCCGTTTGGCCCAAGGAGGCCAAAGATCTTGCCCTCCGGGATTTCCAGCGACACATTGTCCAGTGCCACTTTTTCCCCGAAGGTCTTGGTTACGTTCTTAACTTCTATTATTGCCATCTTCTATGATAGGATTTTTGCTACTAACTCTATTAAAAGTTCCGAGGGTGTAGCCTCTCCGGCATCCCCGCCCTTGCCCTTGTAATCATATTCTGCAAGGAGGGAAATCACCGCCTGACATTTCTGGAGGGGATAATTCCTGACTGCCGCGTCATATTCCTTCAGAAAATAAGGGTTCACGCCCAGTGCCTTTGCAACGTCTCCCTGTGAAGGGCGTGACGGTAGCAGGGCGTGGTACTTGAGTATGCGGCTAAAATGCGTGAAAAGCGGCGCCACGGCCATAGGAAGCATAAAACGCGGCTGCTCCCCGATATGGGAGGCAATGGTAAGCGCACGGGTACTTTCCCTGTAGCTGAGGCACTTTGTAAGCTCAAAGATGCTGTACTGCCGGCTTATGCCTATGTTTTTCTCAATGTCCTCAACGGAAATCTCCTTTACGCCCTCCGGGAGGTTCTTGAGGAGTTTTTCTGTCTCTACGGCAATTTTGCCAAGGTCCGTGCCGGCGCTTTCTGCCAGGAGGGCCGATGCTTCCGGGTGTATCCTGAGTCCAAGCCCCTGGTAGTAATCCTGAATCCAGCGCGGGACCTCGTAATCCCTGAGGGCCGGAGAATCCACCACAACGCCGGTTTTGAGGACGGTCTTATACAGGGATTTCCGTTTATCGGCCGATGCTCCGTGCATAAGAATCACCAGCACGGTACTGTCAAGAGGGTTCTCACAGTACAGCGCGAGCTCCTCCAGGGATTTCATCTGCTGGGCTTCCTTCACCACAACAAGCTGGCGTTCCGCCATCATGGGGAAACGCCTTGCGGCCGTGATTATTGTCTCTGCGTCCACTTCACCGCCATAGCAGACCGTCTCATTGAAGTCCTTTTCCCAGTCCTGAAGGCAGTTCTCTAGGATTGCATCACACACAAGGTCCGGGTAATACGGCTCATCTCCCATAAGCAGATATACACACTTGAAGATGCCGCTGCGGACATCTTCAAGTATGTTGCTGACCTGCCTTGCGGTCTCTATGTAACCCTTCTGGGCAGCCACGTTATTTGGAGAATTTCTTTTCCTTGGCGCGTACGATACGCTCCTTGAGGGCATCTGCGGCGTCTGTTACGGCCTCTTCGAAGGTACGGGCATTGCGTTCAATAAGGAGATCCTCACCGGGGATGCGGGTCTGGAGCTTTACGCACTTGTTTTCTGCGTCCGGAAGGAGGGAAAGGGTGACGTCAATGTCTCCTAGATTGTCGAAGAATTTCTCTACTTTACCAACTTTCTTCTGGATGTAGTCCAGCAGCTTCTCGTCTGCGTCGAACTTGAGGGACTTAACGTTAATCATTTTTACCTGAGTTTTTTGCCCTTGGATGGGCGTTTAAGTATTGTTGTTTGAGCCTTGCGACTGAATTGTGGGTGTAAACCTCCGTGGCGGCAAGGTTTGCGTGGCCCAGCATCTCTTTGATTGCGTTAAGGTCTGCGCCTTCCTGCAACAGGGCCGTTGCCAGCGAATGCCTTAACACGTGGGGGGATTTCCTCCCTGTGATGCCGTAGCCGTCCAGTTCCTTTTTGACCGCCCTGTCCACGTATTCCGGATAAAGGGGGGTACCCTTTTCCGTCACAAGCAGTGGATCACGGGGCGTACGGGACGCTTCAGTCATGCTTGCTGCTTTCAAATATAGTGAAATTTCCTGAGTTAATGAAGGAATGAGAGGAATTTCTCTCATTTTATCTCCTTTTCCAACTACGCGAAGTGTGCCGCGGGAAAAATCCACGCTGCCTACCGTGAGGGAAAGAAGCTCCGCGCGGCGGATTCCGGTGCTGTAAAGGATGCTTATGATGAGCCTTCTGAGGCGCCTTCTGTAAAGCTCGGAAAAAAGGGGTTCATCCGGCTTCAGGCTCTCAAGAAGAGTGAGTTCCTCTTTCCCTGCCGCATGGGCCGATTCCTTCAGATACTCATCCATGGAACTCTCCCTGTAGTACTCCGGAAGGCGTTTTTCCATCTTAGGACGCTTCACTCCCCTCACCGGGTTGGAGGTCATCTTTCCTTCCTTTATAAGATAATTGCAGTACCCGCTGAGGGCACTTAGGTGAAGATGCACCGTCCGGGGCTTGTACCCGGAGCCGATGAGATGGGCTTCGTATTCCCTTATCCTTGACGGAATGAGATCCGGCTCTCCCCCACACCATTCACTGAATGACGTAAGGGCATCGGCATATAGAGCCTGCGTCCGGGGAGAGTATCTCCGGACGTCACGGATATAGGCTATGTACCTGTCAATCATGATGCGGGAAAAGTCCCAGTTCCGCGGCGCGGGCGCGCATGAAGGCATCGGCATCCTCAAAAGTGTTGGGGATAACCCCGTCAAGGATGGCTTCCTTAACCATTTCCTTAAGCTGGCCGATAGTATTGCACGGCTCTATGCCGAAGAGTTCCATTATATAGTCCCCGCTGATGGGGTTCTTCCAGTTGCGGATCTCATCCTTGGCCTCTACCTCCGCCATCTTCTCCTTGACAAGCTCGAAGTTCCGGCGAAGACGGGCCACCTTTGAGGGGTTCTTGGAGGTTATATCGGCATTGCAAAGGATCATGAGGTCATCTATGTCCTCACCGGCGTCAAAAAGAAGCCGCCTGACGGCGCTGTCGGTCACCCCGTCGTCTACAAGGGCGATGGGCCTTAAATGCAGCCCCACAAGCTTCTGGACGTATTTCATCTTCTCATTGAGGGGCATCTTGAGAGACTTGAAAATCTGGGGCACCATGCGGGCACCAACCACCTCATGACCGTGGAATGTCCAGCCCTGGCCGGGGACGAAACGCTTGCTGACGGGTTTGCCGATATCGTGGAGAAGCGCAGCCCAGTGAAGCCACAGATTGGGTTCACGGCCTTCTTCCTTCTCAAACAGGACAACGTTATCCAGCACCTCAAGGGTGTGGGAGAAGTTCTCCTTATGGCCTTTGCCGTCTACTGTTTCCGTACCTTTCAGGCGCACAAGTTCCGGGAAGAACTGCTCCAGAAGCCCCGTCTCATCCATAAGGCGGAATGCCCTGGAGGGCTTATTTGTGAGGAGCATCTTGTCCAGTTCCTCAACTATCCTCTCACGGGAAAGGATTTTAAGGCGGCCGGCCATCCTTCTCATTGCGTCCAGGGATTCCGGGACAATGGTGAAGCCCAGCCTTGTGGCAAAGCGGATGGCGCGGAGCATACGGAGGGGATCATCTGAGTACGTCTGCTCAGGATCCAGCGGAGTGCGGATGATTCCATCGGCAAGGTCCTTGATGCCGTGGAAAGGGTCTACGAGGGCGCCAAAGTCATCTTCCTGGAGGGAAAACGCCATGGCGTTTATGGTGAAATCACGCCGGAGCTGATCTTCCTCAAGGGTACCGTCCTCAACTACGGGTTTTCTGGAATTGCGGTCATAGGATTCCCTGCGGGCGCCCACAAATTCCACCTCTATACCTTTATACTTTAGCATGGCGGTGCCAAAGTTCCGGAAAACGGACACCTTTGCTCCGCACTTTGCGGCAACTGCCTCGGCAAGGGCTATCCCTGAGCCCTCCACCACTATGTCTATATCGTCATTGGGGATGCCAAGGAAGCAGTCACGGACATAGCCGCCAATCACAAAGGCCCTTACGCCCAGTTCCCTGGCCGTATTACTCACCAACTTGAATATGGCGTGATCTAAATACCCTTCAGTCTTTGTCATTGAAGCATATCCTCCCACCTGGGGGCCTTCTGCATGAATTCCCAGCCGCCCATCACGCGCTTGAACATGAAGGTTTTCTCTCCGTTTGTAATTACAACGTACTTCACGTCAAGCTCATTGTTATAGCGTATGGCCTGGTCCACAACTTCCTGGCTAAGCTCCACCTGAGGCCTTTTGCACTCCACTATCATTATGGGCCTGGCGCTTCGGTCGTAGACAATTATATCGGCCCTGTAATCCTTGGCGCCATGCCTGAAAGCAACTTCAGAGCCCATCATGTGCTCCGGCACCCCCATGCCCTCATGCAGCACGGAGATGAACCACTGCCTCACGGCCTCCTCCGGCGTATTGCGTACGCTCTTGCGCCGCAGCGGGTCCCATATGTAGTCGCTTTGCATACTGCAAAAATACAAAATTATTGCTTATCTTTACGGCTATGAAGATGAAACTATTACTGATATCGGCCATAATGGGGGCATTGACCGCCATAACAGCCGCCGCTGAAGACCTGAACCCCACTTTCAGCCCGGACTCCACTTTCGTTGCATTTACCCGCGACAATGACCTCTGGGTAAAGAACGTGGCATCCGGAGAGGAAACACGTCTTACCAGCGACGGAACGGAGACCATAATGAACGGATACGCCAGCTGGGTGTATTATGAGGAGATCTTTGGACGTCCTTCAAAATACCGCGCCTTCTGGTGGAGCCCTGATTCCAAAACCATAGCGTTCTACCGCTTTGACGACACCCTGGTGCCCATGTTTCCCATTTATTCGCCCTTCGGACAGGACGGAACCCTCCGCCGCACTCACTATCCCAAGGCCGGGGAGCGCAACCCTGAGGTACGTATAGGCTTTGCAAGCGTGGAAGACGCCGGCATAGTCTGGGCCGATTTTGACGAGAAGGAGGACCAGTACTTTGGGACGCCGTTCTGGGGGGCAGACAGTAAGACCCTCTATGTTTCCCGCGAGCCCCGCATCCAGAACACCCTTGACCTTTACGCGGTAAAGGCTCAGGACGGCAGCAAGAGGCAGATCTACCATGAACAGGTCCCCACCTGGCTGGACTGGATTGAGGGCATGCTGTTCACGGAAAAAGGCCTGTACATGGTCCGAAGCTTTGAGACAGGCTGGCAGCAGATTTACTTTCTCAGCTACGACGGCCTCACCCTCAAACGCCTTACAGACGGCCCCAACTGGAGAATCCAGCTTCTTAAGGCCGATAAAAACGGCACAGTTTACTTCATTGCAGAGCGTGATTCCCACGTAAGGAAAAACGTGTACAAAGTTACAAAGAAGGGAAAGATTACACCCCTTTCAGACCTTTCCATGAACGTTTTGGCGGCAGAATTCACGGAAGACGGCAAGCACTTCAAAACCATGGAATCCAACCTCAAAACGCCATGGCAGCAAAGGGAATATGACCTCAAAGGCAAGTACAAGGTCCTGGAAGGAGGAGAGGAAACCGCGGCAGAAGGCTCTGGAGAACTTGTAAGCATAACCGTGGACGGCCTGGAACTCCCCGGTGTGATCATTTACCCGGAGGGCTTTGACCCTGAAAAGAAATACCCCGTCCACGTGGACATCTACGGCGGCCCGGATTCACCTATGGTCCATGACCGCTGGATAAATCCCTCCCGTTACCAGTGGTTCCGTGAAAACGGTATAATTGAACTGATCGCAGACTGCCGCGCCGCAGGGCACAACGGCCGTGAGGGCCTTGACGCAATCTACAAACACCTTGGAACGGTGGAAGTGGATGACTTTGTGGAATGGGCCAAATGGCTTCGCAGCCTCCCCTACGTGAAGGCCGATAAAATTGGCGTGGAAGGCTTCAGCTTTGGTGGCACAATGACAACGCTCCTTGTGACAACTGCCTCCGAGTACTATCCTTACGGCATTGCGGGGGGCGGAGTCTATGACTGGACTCTCTACGACACTCACTACACGGAGCGCTTCATGTCCACCCCTCAGGACAACCCGGACGGCTATAATGACACTGCCGTAATACGCCGTGTGAAGGACTATCCCGGGGAGTACGGCTCAGATAAAGTGATGCTTAAACTCACCCACGGCACCGGCGACGATAACGTCCATTTCCAGAACACCCTCCAACTGATGGACGTACTCCAGAGGCAGGGATCGGCCTTTGAATTCATGATTTACCCTGACGGAATGCACGGCTACCGGGGCTACCAGGGCGCTCATGATACAAAGGCCAGCCGGGAGTTCTGGCTGCGCTACCTGAAGAGCGAGGACGGGAAATTCACAAGATAGAGTTTGTCCACGGCGCGGGTGAAGGCCGTGTAGAGCCACTTGATGTCATCGGCCGTAAGGAAATCCTGCCAAATGGGATTATCCACAAACACGCACTGCCACTGCCCGCCCTGGGCCTTGTGACACGTGATTGCGCTGGCATATTTAAGCTGGATGGCGTTGTAGTAGGGGTCTTCCCGCACAGCGTCGTAGCGTTTCTTTTTGGTGGAGAGGTGGGAATAATCGGCCAGGACGCCCTGATACAGGGCATTGGACTGCTCATAGGTAAGGGATGCCGATTCCGACAAAAGCGTATCCAGCAGCACCTTGGACGTGATTTCCTGGTTGCCGTAATCCGGAAGCGCAAGGGTTGCATCGGCAAAATGAAGGCCGTAACGCTCCTCGAAATGACGGATTCTCATTAGGCGCACTATGTCTCCGTTTGCTATATAATCCGTGCCTTCCAGGCCCTCCAGATAGTGATTTTTCACAACCATGAGCTTATCTCCCCTCACCAGCTGTTCCTCACGGTACAGCACCTGGGCGCGTATGCCGGCGTTGTAACGCACCGCTCTCTTGTTGGACCGGCACAGGACCGCCACTTCATCTTCCCCGAACTTGCCGTAGGCGTCTGAAAGGGCATCCAGAAGCTCGCTTCCGGTTATGCTCTCAATGTCCGGGAAGTCCTTTGTGACAAGGCCAAGTTCATCAAGGCCCACGGGGTCCTCACCCTCCGCCAGTTTTTCCCTGAGGCGGGTTGCGTTCACAAGGATGCCGGAGCCCTCCCCCTGCCTCACAACGGTTGTGAGCGTAGCAAAAGAAACTCCGCCTATTCCGGACATGTATTCCGGGCTAAGGGCGGGCGATGCGTCAAGGCCCACAGGCGGCAGCTGGGCATTGTCTCCGACAAGGATGAGGCGGCAGTCTACGCCGGAGCGCACAAATGCAACAAGATCTTCCAGCAGATTTCCGGAGCCGAAGGCAGACCCCTTCTCCCCTGCCTCAATTCCAATCAGGGACACCTCGTCCACAATAAACAGCGTATTCTTTGCCTTGTTTGGCATAAGCGAGAACTGCCCGAAGCCGTCGTTTCCAAAGGATTTCTGCCTGTAGATATGCTTGTGGATGGTGGACGCCGGACGGCCGGCATAAGAAGACAGCACCTTTGCGGATCGGCCTGTAGGAGCCAGGAGAACGCACTTCACCTCAAGTTCCGCCATGGCGTTGATGACAGATGCCAGTGCTGCGGTCTTGCCCGTTCCGGCATAACCGTTCACAACCAGGATATCGCCTTCATCCGACGTAAGGAAAGACGCCACTTTCTGCAGCAGGGCATACTGGCAGGGCGTTGGTTCATAGGGGAACCAGCGGAGAAAAGCGTCGTTCAGAAACCCCTCCCTGGTGAGCATCACTTTGACTTGGGGTTGATAATACTGGAAAGTACCGCCAGGACAGGATAGATCTCAACGCGGCCAAGGAACATATCGGCAGAGAAAACAAATTTCAGGGCCGATGGTTCAGCGTTGTAGTTTCCCATAGAGCCTATGCTCCCAAGCGAAGGTCCCACATTGGTAAGGCTTGCGAGTGACCCCAGAAGCGCGTGGTTGTTAGGGTCTCCAAGGAGGAGACACAGCACGGTTGAGAAGCCTATGAGGAGGAAGAAAAGGGCTATGTAGAGCACCTGGGGATAGATATCTTCGTCGTGGAGAATGCGGCGGCCCATCCTTACCTCAAAGATAGAGGAAGGATTGAGGGTTTTAAGGTTCTGCATATGCACGGCCTTGAAAAGAACCATCACGCGGTCTACCTTGAGGCCGCCGGTGGTGGAACCGGCGCAACCGCACACCAGGCTCACAAGGATGAGCATGAAGCACGGAAGAATTGGCCACACGGAGTTGTCACTTATGCCAAAACCAGTTGTGGAAGCATAACTCACCACATGGAAAGTGCCGTCAAGGAAAGCCCTGCTCCAGGAAAGCCCAAGGTCTGAGTACTTGAGGCCGATGGAAGCCACGATGGAAATCACCACCAGCCCAGTCACATAAAAGCGCAGGACAGCATTCCTCAGCGGCTTGAGTGAACGCGTCACGATGACCACGTAAATGATTCCAAAGTGGATTGAGGCCAGGAACATGAAAACTATTGTCACGGCCGATATGAGCGTGGAGTCGAAGGCCCCGATGGAGAGGTTCTTTGAAGAAAAACCGCCGCAGGCACATACGCTGAATGCATGGCATACGGCATCGAAAACCGACATCCCGCAAAGGAGATATGCTATGAATGCAGCCACACATATGCCGATATACACCCACGCAAATATAGAAACGGTCTTGTTGACACGCGTCCTGTAGTCATCCCTTGACAGGGAGGAAAGTTCCATATTGGTGAGCCTTAGGCGCACCGGAGACGAGTTGGGGATAATGAGAAGGAGGAACACCACAACTCCCAATCCGCCGATAAAATGAGTGGACGCCCTCCAGAACACTAGGCTCTTTGGAAGGGCCTCAACGTCTTCAAGGATGGTGGCGCCGGTAGTTGTAAAACCGGAAACGCTTTCAAACCAGGCGTTTATAACGTTGAAAGGGCCGCCCCACAGGGCATATGGCAGGGAGCCGAACACAAATGACAGGAGCCAGGACAGGAAGATGATCCAGTAGCCGTCCTTCAGGCTTATGTGAGGGGTTTTCTTTACAAAGATGAAAGGGAAAATGCCCACCGCAAAGGTTATGGTGAAGCTGATTAGAAGGGGCGCCAGGGCGCTGTCCTGCCCGTTTGCAAGGGACACGAACACGGACAGCAGCATGAACAGCGCGCTCACCACAAGCGCGATGCCCACGTTCCTGGATATTACCTTCAGGTTCATTTGCCGTTTTCCTTCATTTCAGAGATACGCCGCCTCAGATTACGGTTCTCCTCCGTCAGGTTGGTTACGGATTCGTTGAGCTGGCCAAGCTGGTCTGAGTTTTCAAACTCATAGGTGTAGCGGTGACGGAACTGAAGGAAGTCCCTCAGGGCGTTACGCATCCCGTAAATGGGCCTCACGTAGTAAACCATGATGTAGAACAGCAGCATGAATACCAGAAGTATGGCCACGGAAACGGCCACGGCGCCGGGAATGATGCTGCGGTAGAAGCCGCGGTCAAAGTCTGAGGAATTCTGCTGGAGCTCCGCGTACATTGCGCTGCTGAGCTTGTCCAGATACCCCCTCATGCGGCCGAATATGGGCTGCAGGCGGTTGAAATACCAGTCCCGGGAGTCTATGAAATTGGATTCAAGGACATCTTCCAGTTCAAGGGAAGCCAGCATATAGGCCGAATATGCGTACACCACGGAATCGGCCAGAGGACCCGCTACAAAAGACTGGCGCAGGGAGTCACAGTAGCTCACGAACTCCGTGCGGTTGAAATCTGGCAGGGAATTAAGGCCGTCGTCTCCAATCACGGCCAGCATCCTGAGGTTGTAGGCATCCACGGCGTCAACCATGTTCTGGGTGACGTGGATATTGCGGATATCGCTGGCGATCATGGTGGAAACATAGTTGGACATGTGCCTGTACTCCAGTATGGAAATTACGCTGGACATCAGGAGCACAACCGCTATGGCGCTGAAAGACAGCGTCATCTTCATCCTGAGGGAGAGGCGGTATTCCCGCAGCCAATTTTTCAGTTTCACAAACATAATAGGTTACAAAGATACATATTTTTTCTCTAATCGTTATTTTTAAAAATTTTTTCTTATCTTTGCGTTGTTAATAAAATTTTAGCCATGAGAGAGACGTTCCTGGAGAAAAAAGACACAAAGAACTCCCTTCTAAAAAAGCAAATACTCTATCTGTGCATAGAGCATGGTGAACATAGCATATCGGCCATAAGTGAAGCTATAGGCGCATCTGTGCCCACCGCCACCAAACTCATAGGTGAACTTATGGAAGAGGGCTTCATGATAGACCTGGGAAAGTCTGGAACTTCAGGCGGCAGACGTCCCTCCATCTATGGCCTAAATCCGGAGGCCGGCTATTTCATGGGCGTTGACATCCGAAACACCCACGCCAGTATGGCCATCACGGACTTCAAGGGCGGCCTGAAGGTCTTCAAGGACGACATCCCCATGAGCCTTGAGGCCAACGAAGAATCCGTGCACAGGCTGGCAGCATCCATCCGCGATTTCATGAGCGGAACAGACATCCCCTGGAATAAACTCATGGGCCTTGGAGTAAGCATCCCGGGGCGCGTAAACCCCGTCACAGGCTATTCAAACCTGTATTCCTTTGACGACAAACGCCCCATCAGCCAAATCCTCCAGGAAGACCTTAACCTTCATGTGGTGCTTGAGAACGACTCCCGCGCCATGACCTACGGAGAGTATCTTGGCGGCGGCCTCAAAGAGAAAAACATGCTGTATGTCAACGTAAGTTGGGGTCTTGGTATGGGCATGATCCTTGGCGGACGCCTCTACTGCGGAACCTCCGGGTACAGCGGAGAGTTCGGCCACTTCCCTCTCCTGGATAACGGTATAATGTGCCGGTGCGGTAAAGTAGGCTGCCTGGAAACCGGAGCCTCGGGAAGCGCCCTTGTGAGGAAGATGGTAGAGAAACTCCAGAGCGGAAGGGCATCTTCCCTTGCGGCCAAATTCAAGGCCGATGGCAAGGTGAACCTCAACGACATCTTCCAGGCCATCAAGAACGAGGACAGCCTTGCAATTGAAGTTGTGGAGAAACTTGGCCTCAACCTTGGCCGCGGCCTTGCGGGCCTAATCAACATCTTCAATCCGGAACTTGTGGTTATTGGCGGAAAGGTTGCTGTTGCCGCAGGAGATTACCTCATGCTCCCCATCCACACCGCCATCAAGCGCCACGTCCTTAACATCGCAAACAAAGACACATCCATAAAACTCACCCAGCTGCGCCAGAAAGCCGCTCCAACCGGAGCAGCCCTCCTTGTCCGCAGCCGTATGCTTGGAATCCTGTAAACTACTATGCCCAAGATATCACGCCGCGGCCTTGAGATGCCGTCGTCCCCAATACGTAAACTTGCCCCGCTGGCCAATGAAGCCAAGCGCCAGGGCGTGAAAGTGTACCACCTCAATATCGGCCAGCCGGATCTTCCTACCCCGCAGAAGGCCCTGGATGCCCTGAAAAATATTGACCGCAAAACCCTTGAGTACAGTCCTTCCGAAGGGTTTATCGGCCTCAGGCAGAAACTGGTTGGATACTATTCCAAGTTTGGCATCAATGACATCGCCCCGGAGAACATCATTGTCACCGCGGGCGGCTCTGAGGGCATTCTCCTCACGTTCCTTGCGTGCATGAACCCCGGCGATGAGATGATCATGGTGGAGCCCGGCTACGCCAACTACATCTCATTTGCGGTCACGGCCGGCATTGTGGTGAAAACCGTCACTTCCTATATTGAGGACGGCTTCAAGCTGCCACCCATGGAAGCTTTTGAAGAGGTTATTACGCCTAAGACACGCGCTATCCTGCTGTGCAACCCCGGCAACCCTACGGGCGCCGTCTATTCCCCGGAAGACCTCCAGAAGATCAAGGAGCTGGTCCTCAAATATGACCTCTACCTTATTTCCGACGAGGTTTACCGTGAGTTTGTGTACACGGACGAGCCTTACGTGAGCGTTATGAGCCTTGGCATTCCTGAAAACGCCATCCTCATTGATTCCGTGAGTAAGAGGTACTCCGAGTGCGGTATCCGCATTGGTATGATTGTGACCAAGAACCGCCTGGTTTACGACACCGTGATGAAATACTGCCAGGCCCGCCTGAGTCCGCCGCTCCTTGGCCAGATTGTGGCCGAGGCCTCAATTGAAGGCACTGAGGAGTATTCCCGTGAGAGTTACAATGAGTACAAGTCCAGGAGAGATTTCTTCATAAAGGGCCTCAACAGCATTCCGGGAGTGTACTCCCCCATGCCCCATGGCGCGTTCTATACCGTAGCCAGCCTTCCTGTGGCCGATGCCGAGGATTTCTGCCGCTGGTGCCTCACGGACTTCCGCATGGACGGCGAAACCGTGATGATGGCCCCCGCTGCCGGATTCTACCGCAACCCGGACCTTGGCCGAAACCAGGTGCGCCTTGCCTATGTCCTGTGCAAAGAAGACCTCCAGCGCAGCCTCATGCTAATAAGAGGTGCCCTGAAGGCCTACAATCACCGGGAGATATAATTTTTTCACCGCGCCGCAACGTCTCAGCCCCGCCAGCATCTGGTGAGGCCCTAAATCACGCAATTCCGGTCTTCAACGGATGCTCCAGCACGTGATGAGGACCGGAAAACCACAATTCCGGTCTTCAACGGATGCTCCAGCACGTGATGAGGCCCTAAAACCCGTAATTCCGGTCCTGGAGAGATGCTTCAGCACGTGATGAGGACCTAAAACCCACAATTCCGGTCCTGAGTGTGTGTTCCAGCGCGTGACCTGGTCCCCAAAAATGCAAAAAACGAATCAAAAATGTGCATTTTTTGAGTGTTTATCATTTTAAAAAACGCGCCTACAGATATGTAAAAAGCAATTTTTGCAAAATAAACGTTTAACACTTTTTTAAACGGATAATTATTTGGATATTTGTGGAGCGGAGCGCATTCATAGCAAGTTTTTTTACATAAAACAGATTTTGCTATGGATTCAAGACAAAAACAAATCTTAGAGTATCGCTCTTACCCTAACGGCTATTATCATCTTTGCACGGACGGCTGGTCCGGCGGTAATTTGTTCAACACTATTGAACAGTTTGCCTATGGAATGTGCACCATTGCCCTTCTTACATTAAAATTCGGAGTAAAGATCATTTCATTTGAACTTATGCCCAACCATATCCATATTGCGATATGCGGTACCGGTGAGCAGTGCCTTGACTCTTTCTTTTTCATTATGGAACGTATCAGAAAGCGACTCAAAGAAGATGGATACGTGGTACCTCCGGACAGTTATTGGTTCAAACTGGTCCCCGTTGAAAACAGAAGTGCCCTGAAAGACCTTATAGTTTATCTGGCCAGAAACAAATATGAGAAAGGAGAATGTACCCCGGTAGGTCATTTATGGGGAACCGGATACCTTGTATATAACCAGTTTGCCGATTTCATTCGCGGAACCAAGGTGAAAGATATGAAAGTGAGGGATATTGAGAAAATTGTTGGTTCCAGGATCAAATTGCCGTCAGACTGGGAGATTCATCCGCAACTTGGCATACTGCCTGCCAGTTTTGTAAGGACAGACAAGGTCCTGGATCTGTTTCCTACCGTAAAAGATTATATGGCGGCTCTTGTGAAAGAATATGAAGCGGTTGTCAAGATCTCAAAATCGGTTGGAGAAACACTCACGTGGAGTTTTCAGGAGGCGAAAGACATAATCCTTCGGCAACTCAATGAGGATTATCCCGGTTTATCAATAGAAAAACTAACAACAGAACAAAAAGGAGAACTTGCCGTGAAGGTGAATGCCCATTACGATATAACTCCTTATCATCTTGCCCGTGTCCTGGGCGTTCAGGAATACGTCATAAAGCAGTTCCTAAATTCAAAAGATTACGGCCGACGAAAAAAACCTAGCATCTGATGAGGCCCTATATCACGTAATTCCGGTCCTGAAGAGATGCTCCAGCACGCGATGAGGACCGAAAACCCGTAATTCCGGTCTTCAACGGGTGCTCCAGCACGTGATGAGGCCCTAAAACCCGTAATTCCGGTCTTCAACGGATGCTTCAGCACGGCACCAAGCCCTAAAACCCGTAATTTTGGTCCTGAAGAGATGCTAAAGGGGAACCGCAATGATTAAGTGTACAGCCCGCCGTTGATGGAGATGGTCTCTCCGTTGATGTAGCCGGCATCCGGGGATGCAAGGAAGCCAACCAGGGCGGCAACTTCCTCAGGCTCTCCAAAGCGTGCTGCGGGGATGTCCTTCTTGAGTGCAGCCTCGTCAAGGCCTTCCACCATATCCGTGCGGATGAAGCCCGGCGCCACGCAGTTCACGGTCACTTTCTTACGGGCCACTTCCTGCGCCAGGGCCTTTGTGGCGGCAATCATACCGCCCTTTGCGGCAGAGTAGTTGGTCTGCCCCGGAAGGCCCTTGAGGCCACTGAGGGATGCCACGTTGATAATCCGGCCAAACTTCTTGAGGAGCATTGGCTGAAGAAGCGCGCGGGTGACATAGTACCAGGAATTGAGGTTGGTGTCAATGACCTTGGACCACTCGGCAGGTTCCAGCCAGATTAGGAGGTTGTCCTTCCTAACCCCGGCGTTATTCACAAGCACCTCTATATATTCCCCGGGGTGTGCGGCCTGCCATCCGGAAATTGCCTCCTGAACGGCCGCAGGATCCGATACGTCAAAGCGGAGGAGTTCCCCGTGGCCTTCGATGAGGCCAAGGGTTTCCTTTGCCGCAGCATCGTTGGAAACGTAGTTGATGAGCACCTCATAGCCCATCTGATGGAGTTTGACGCATATTGCGCGGCCAATTCCGCGGCTTCCGCCGGTAACTAAAGCATATTTCATAATTGAATCATTTTACAAGTATTGAGGGCCGATATAGCCGTGCCCAAAATTCCGTGGAGCCCCAGGTTCTGGCCGGTAAGGAAGAGCCATGGAAGAGGAGTCTGAGCGGAGATAAAATCTGCGTGGGAGGCCTTCTGGATGCCATATCCCTGGTTGAGATGGGCGTGGTATTTGAGAACCTTCAGCCCCGGTAGCCGCACTGCGGCACGCTCAATCATCTCCTCAGGATTTCCCGGGCCAAAACACATCAGTTCCAGGACATTTGTTCCGGGCTCGTCGAAGTGGATCATAAGGGAGCCGTCAAGGAAAATGGCTCCGCTCTGCCACGGCACGCACCCAGGCTCCATAAGGCAGTGCACGGAGAATATGTCCGGGCCGTTCTGGAGCCGTGCAATACGCTTAGTATATGCCGGCCTCACGTGGTCACGGACCAGCCCCATAGTGACTGCGGGATGGAGGTCTGAGATCACATAATCGGCCCTGAAAGAACTGCCGTCCTCACATGTAACCACCTGATTTTCAATGGCCGATACCTTTTTGCCATATCGGATGTCAAGGCCTTCGGCAAGGGCCAGGGAAAGTGTTGTCCCACCGCCTTCAAGGCGCCATGTACTCTTCTTAAACGGCCCCAGGATATGCTCTGTCTCAAAGTCAGAGCGCATGTTCAGCCTCAGGAAGCCCAGGCCTTCATCGGAATCGGCCCTGTACCACGGAAGGTCCATGAGCCCCAGCGGACGGATGATCTTTTCCAGCGGTTCTCCCGGGGCAAGGCCGCCCACTGAGTGGAAGCCTCTGTCGCACATTGCACCCTCCCACTCAAAGCCGTGGAGGATGCCGCCGGGGAAAGAATCGGCCTCAAGCACCGTGACGGTAAAGCCCCTCCGTGAAAGTATCCTTCCACAGAGAAGCCCGCCAAGGCCGGCGCCTACTATAATAACGTCCTTAGACATTCCTTACGATAAGGGTGGAGTTGGTTCCGCCAAAACCGAAGGAATTGGAAAGGAAGGTATCGAAGTGAGCGGGGATGGTCTCTCCGGGTATCCAGAGGTGGCAGGAATCTTCGTCGGGATTCTCAAAGTTGATGTTGCCGGCGATGAAGTCGTTTTTCATCATAAGAATGGAGTAGATGACCTCCGATGCCCCCGCCATCCACATCTCGTGGCCGGTCTGGCTCTTTGTGGACGTGATGGGAACGGTCTTCTCACCAAGGACGCGGAACAGGGCCTTGGCCTCGTTGGCGTCCCCCACGTGCGTGGAAGTTGCATGTGCATTCACGTAGCCAATCTCCTTAAGGCCGATTCCCGCGCGGCGGATTGCCATCTCAAGGGAACGGGCCGGGCCGTCAACGTTGGGGGAGGAAATATGGTCTCCGTTGGCGCTGAAGCCATATCCAAGGACTTCAGCGATGATTGGAGCACCGCGCTTAACGGCGTGCTCATAGCTTTCAAGGATCACGGTTGCAGCGCCGCCTCCGGGCACAAGGCCGTCACGGTCACGGTCAAACGGACGGCACGCCGCCGCGGGATTGTCTTCGCGGGTAGAGAAGGCCGATATTCCATCAAAGGACCCCGTTGCAGCCATGTTCACTTCCTGCGCGCCGCCGCAGACAACCATGTCCTGGAGGCCGTTCTGGATAAGGAGAGCTCCAAGGCCGATAGCATGAGAACCACTGGCGCAGGCACCAGAAACGGTGAGGTTGATGCCCTTGAGATGGAAGATCACGCCAAGGTTCATGGTAACAGTGGAATTCATGCTCTGGAAGATGGCGCCGGCCCCGCAGAGCATTGTGTCGTGCTTCTCAATTATCTTTGCGACAGACTTGTAGACGGCGTCTGCGGTGGAATCATTTCCGTAAAGGAGACCTACCTCATTGGCGTCCAGGTAATCCTGGTCAATTCCAGCCATCTTCAGGGCGTCACGTGTGGCGCAGTATGCGTACAGGGCCGGTTCCGGCATATAAGCGCGCTGTGCGCGGGGAAGTTCCTTCTTCAGGTCCGGGGCCGGGACAAACGAAGTGAGGCCGCTGCGGAACCCCATTTCCTTACGTACAGGATCCAGGATTATGCCTGATTTACCGTTATATAGTGATTCTTTAACTTCTTCTAAGGTTGTACCAAGGCAGGACCATATGCCCATACCTGTAATAACTACACGATTCATTATACTAACAATATATTAAGAGGTGCAAAGATACTGATTTACTGGGAGAGTTCCAACCAGCGCATCTCTGCAGCGTCAAGTTCATCTTTGAGGGTGCCGTAACGGAGTGATGCTTCCTGGAGTTCCTGGGCCGATAAAGTTCCAGAGGAAAGCTTGGCTTCAAGTTCCGCCTTTTCCTCTTCCAGTTCCGGTAGGCGCTCTTCCAGGGCCTTCAGTTCCTGCTGCTCCTTCCAGGAGAGTTTTCGGGGTTTGGAAGATTCCTGGTCGGTGCCGGGAATGACAGTTTTCTGTTTTGGCTTTTGGGCGTCATTGCCGGCTTGACCGGCAATCTTTTTCTGAGCGGCCTCGTAATCCTTTATGAAGGTGCGATACTCCGTGTAATTACCCACGAAATCCTTCACCACGCCGTCTCCGCAGAACACGAAGAGGTGGTCCACGAGGCGGTCAAGGAAATGGCGGTCGTGGGAAACTATTATAAGTGACCCTTTGAACTCCTGAAGGTATTCCTCCAGTATTTCCAGGGTCATGATGTCAAGGTCATTGGTGGGCTCGTCCAGTATGAGGAAGTTTGGCTCCTTCATTAGGATTGTAAGAAGGTAGAGCCTCCGTTTTTCGCCGCCGGAGAGCCTCTCCACGGGGTTATTCAGCATATCGTGAGTGAAGAGGAACCGGCCCAGAAGATGGGTGTCGTTCACGGTTTCAAGCACCGTCTGGCCTGGCTTGAACTCCATTCCGGACTGGTGGTAGTAGCCAATCCTCAGAGACTCCCCAAGGTCCACCACGCCTTCCATCCGGCCTCCCAGCTCCGGCTTCCATCCGCCCGTGATTAGGTTCAGAAAGGTGGTTTTTCCGGCGGCGTTCCGCCCCACTATCCCAACGCGCTCATATCTCTGGAAATTGTACGTAAAGTTCTTCAGATAGCATTTCCCATCCCAGTAGAAACTGAGGTTACGGCAGTTTATGACCTTGTTGCCAAGGTAGGTGCCCTTGATCTGGGTCTCGGACATATCCACTTTCTTTGTGACGTAGGTGTCTTCGGCCCTTTCCTTGATGTCCCAGAATGCCTGCTTGCGGTATTTTGCCTTTCCGGTACGGGCGCAGGGACTGGCGTGCATCCACTCCAGTTCACGGCGGAAAAGGTTACGTACTTTCTCCGTTTCCGCGTTATAATTGTCTATCCTTTCCTGCCTCTTCTCAAGGAAATTCATATAATCTCCGCGGTAGATGAAGATGCCGCCGCGGTCCATTTCCATTACGGTGTTGCAAACCCTGTCCAGGAAGTAGCGGTCATGGGTGACCATGAAAAGAGTGCATCTGGAGTGCTTCAGATGGCTCTCCAGAAACTCTATGGCATCTATGTCAAGGTGGTTGGTGGGCTCGTCCATTATGTAGAAATCGGCCTCTGACGCCAGCATCCTTGTGAGCGCCACGCGTTTAATTTCTCCGCCTGAGAGGTCCTTCATCAGTTTGTTCCTGTCCTGGAGACCAAACTGGTCCAGAAGGCGGTTCACCCTCAGTTCATACTGCCAAAGGTGGTCCTGGTCCAGATCCCGCGTCCACTCCAGAGAGTCTCCCATAATCTGCTCAAAGATGGATTTTCCGGGGTCATAGGCGTAATCCTGCTCCAGAAAAGCAATGCGGATGTCCTTCAGGAACAGAACCTTTCCGCCGCTGTCGGAGGAGTCTTTTCCGGCAAGGATCCTGAGGAGAGAAGTCTTTCCTGTGCCATTTGGGGCAATGAGAGCCACCTTGTCCCCCTCATTGATATTGAAGTCAATTCCCTTGAACAGCACCTTGGGGCCGTAACTCTTGGAAATGTTCTCTATTTGCAGATAACTTGGCATAGGACACAAAGATACGCAATTTTTGGCTTGATACTTGCTATGCTACCACAAAAAGGAGGATTCGTTATGAAAAAGATCGTTATCATATTGCTTATGATGCTGGCAACGGCCGGCGCATACGGACAGGGGCATCACGGTCATCGTGATTCTCACAGGGGTTCCCGTCACAGGACGGAAAATGTCCACCGTGGAGGCCATCACAGGGGAAACCGCGGGAACCATCATTCAAACCATAACGGCCGCGGCCATGGAAGAAGCCACGGTTACAACGTTCCCGATGAACTTGAATGCACATATGAGTGGCAGGAGCTCTGGAATGGCTGCCACGTACGCCTTCTTGGAGACAGGGTGCAGGTTGTGAGCCGCAGCGGCAATACAATTGTCAGCGGTGACAGAGTGTTTTTAACATCCAACGGCATGTACGAAGTCAAGAACGGCGGCGTCTGGAGCGTCCGTGACGCAGACGGCGGCTTCACCACCCTTTCCGGGATGGATATCTTCTACTGGTCGGAAGGTTTTTACGGCATCAAGGTGGGCTCCTTCTGGAGGCTCTACGATGAAGACGGAGACTTTGTGGGCAACATCTGGGGAGAGCATCTCACCATTTATCAGAACAACCTGATAAGGGCGGAGCGTAACGGCCGATATTACTACTACGACTACCAGGGCAACGAACGAAGGTAACACCACATCCCCTCCCCGGCACGGCTCCAAAGCAATTTGGGGCCGATTTTTATTATGGCGGGGTGCTGGAGCATCCGTTGAAGACCGGAATTGCGGGTTTGGGGGTCCTGGTCGCGTGCTGGAGCATCTGTTGAAGACCGGAATTGCGGGTTTTGGGGCCTCATCAGGTGCTGGCAGTTGTACAGACCGGGGAAAATCATTATTTTTGTAAAGAATTATGGACAAGGGCAAAATCAAAGTATGCGTGGGCCTTTCCGGCGGCGTGGACTCTTCTGTTGCAGCGTATCTTCTGAAGCAGGAGGGGTATGATGTATTTGCCATGTTCATGCAGAACTGGCACGACGCAGACCCCACCCTTCATGGAGACTGTGAATGGGAGGAGGACCGTTTTGTGGCGGAGATGGTGGCCCGCAAAATCGGCATTCCTTTTTATTTTGTGGATCTTTCCAAGCAGTACCGTCAGCGCGTTGTGGATTATATGTTTGACGAGTACTCAAAGGGCCGCACCCCCAATCCGGACGTGCTCTGCAACCGTGAGATCAAGTTTGACGCCTTCTGGGAAATTGCACGGAAATATGGAGCCCATTATGTAGCCACGGGGCACTACTGCCGAAAGGAGGAGATCCCCGGACAGGCCGGGGATGACGGGAAATCGGTTTTCCGCATCCTGGAGGGCGCGGATCCCAACAAGGACCAGACATACTTCCTCTGCCAACTCACGCAGAAGCAACTTTCCAAGGCGCTCTTCCCTATCGGGGACTTGGTGAAGCCGGAAGTAAGACGCATAGCAAAGGAGGCGGATCTTCCATCGGCCGAGAAAAAGGACTCCCAGGGCATATGCTTCGTAGGGAAGGTGGACCTTCCCACATTCCTTAAGCAGAAACTGGCTTCCGTGGAAGGAGACATTGTGGAGGTTTTTGATGCTTTTTATGCCGATGACCCCCTCTACCAGTGGCAGCAAAACACCCTTACAGGCCTTCTGAAGCCGGGAAACAGCCTTGAACGCACCGTCCACTATGCTCCGGAGGAGAAGATTCTCACCTCCGACGGAGAGCCGCTGGGAGAGAGCCCGTACGGTGAAATCGGCCTCACGGATGAAGACCTGGACAGGCTCGCTACCCCGGTAAGTTACAACATTACATTTGAAACGGAAACCTATCGCAGCGGCAAGAAACACATTAAGAAAACCCGCTACAAGGTTAACCCACACGGCGTTATAGTTGGCCGCCACGAGGGCGCGCAGTTCTATACAATCGGCCAGCGGAAAGGCCTTGGCGTTGGCGGACACAAGGATCCCGTCTTTGTCATTGCAACGGACACAGAGGCCAACCGCGTGTACGTTGGCGAAGGCCATAACCACAAGGGACTCAGCCGTTTCTGCCTCAAGGTTAATCCTGAAGAAATTCACTGGATACGCACGGACCTTACAATGAAGCCCGGAGAAACCCGCCGCTACCGCGTTCGCATCCGTTACCGCCAGCCGCTCCAGGGCGCCACTCTCCTTATGCGTGAAACCGGCCTCTACATCCTCTTCGACCAGCCCCAGCGCGGCATCTCCCCCGGCCAGTTTGCCGTATGGTATGACGGGGATGAAATGCTTGGCAGCGGGGTGATTTCCAAATGAGATACGTCATAAATAACTGCACGGACGCCCACTGGAACATGGCGCACGACGAGTTCCTGCTGGAAGGGCTCACGGGCACTGTTTTCTGCCTGTGGCAGAATGCGCCGGCGGTTATTATCGGCCTTAATCAGAGCGCATACGCGGAGGTGAATCTCCCCTATCTTGAGGAGCACGGGATAAAGCTGGCGCGGCGCGTCACCGGCGGCGGGGCGGTGTATCACGACCTTGGAAATCTCAACTACAGCATAGCAGGGCTCGCAAAAGAGGTGGAGAATTACTATGACCTGATGGCCGATGCCCTGCGCCGCCTGGGCCTTCCCGCAGAGAGGACCGGGCGCAATGATATAATGGTAGACGGCCTCAAATGCTCCGGCTGGGCAAAAAGGCTCTCGAAAGACCGGATGATGATTCACGGAACGCTTATGTGGGACGTGGATTTTGAGGCGCTCACTGAGGCTCTGGCCGTTCCGGGAAGCAAACTTTCTGCAGCCGGAGTGGCCTCCGTCCGTAGCCGCGTGTGCAACTTAAGAAGCCTCCTTCCCCAGTTCAAAACCATAGATGAATTCAAGGCCGCACTTCACGGAATTTTGGCCGATGGCTCACCAGAAATCCGCCTCACAGACGCCCAGAAGGCACATATTACAAAGCGTACAAAGGAAAAGTTCGGCACCTGGGAGTGGATTTACGGACGCTCCCCCAAGACTGAATTCAAATCCACAAAGAAATTCCCCTGCGGCACCGTAACAGCCCATTATACCCTAACCCACGGAGTCTTCTCAGAACTGGAATTCACCGGAGATTTCATCGGCAACCGCCCGGCTCTGGAACTCTCCGCCGCCCTTATAGGAAAAAGGCTGGAAGATGTCCTCTCCCAGCCCGTTCAGGATTTCTTTGAAGGCGTCACGCCCCAAGAGTTTCTTTCAGTATTTCACCAACCGTAGGGTGAGGGAATACAACCTCCAGGAGTTCAGGGACGGTCATGCCCTTTTCCACCGCAATTGCCGCAGAGAGGATAATCTCAGAGCAGGGGTTACCAAGCATATGGACGCCCAAAACGGCGCCTGAGGCCGATACAAGGACTTTGCAGAGCCCCTCTCCCCTCTCGTTCTCGGCCACAAACCGGCCCGAATAAGCCATAGGGAGCTTCAGGACTTTGACCTCAGGGCCGGCTTCCTGCTCCGTGAGCCCCACGCCCGCAACCTCCGGATTGGTGTAGACTATGCCGGGGATGGCCTTGTAACTCATCTCAGCGGGCACCCCAAGCATATTTGAAACCGCAACCTCTGCCTCACGGGAAGCGGTATGGGCAAGCATTGAGAAGGCCGTAACATCACCGGCGGCATAAACGCCGGGAACGGACGTTTCCATACGGGAATTGACCACAATGCCCCTCTCCACCTTCACACCTATGTTTTCAAGGCCGATTCCACGGATGTTTGCGCGGCGGCCAACGGAGAGAAGGATCTTATCTCCTTGAGACCGGCAGGTTTCCCCTTCCGGAGTCTCATAGACCACCTCATTCCCCTCCACGGCAACAACTTTGCAACTTAGATGGAACTCCACGCCTTTCTTGGCGTACTGGGCCTGTAGCATTGCGGAAATCTCACTGTCCATGGGCCCCAGAATCTTTGGAAGCATTTCTATCACAGTGACCTGAGAGCCCACGGAATTGAAGAAGGAAGCAAACTCCATCCCAATTACGCCGCCTCCAATAACAACCAGCCTCTCAGGGATTTCAGTGAGCTGGAGGAGCTCACGGTTAGTGACTACAACGGATGATTCCGCCAGCCCCGGGATTGGCGGCACTGCGGCCTCAGAGCCCGTGCACACAAGGATGCGGGCGGCCTCATAGGTATTTTCATCGGCCTCTAAAGAAAAGCCTCCGGGGATGGCGCCCTTTATGACGGCTTCTGCCTTAACAACCTCCACGGCGGCCTCCCTCATACGCACGCGGACACCGCCGACAAGCTTTTTCACCACCTTTTCCTTGCGCTTCATGACGGCCGGGAAATCCAGGGAGGCACCCTCCACATTAACCCCGTATTTATCCCCATGACGGGCGTAATCCAGCAGCTTGGCGCTGTACAGGAGGGTTTTTGTGGGGATGCAGCCCTCATTGAGGCACACGCCGCCAAGTTCCCTCTTTTCAAAAAGTGCCACTGTAAAACCTCCGCGGGCGGCCTTTTCTGCAGCCACATATCCGGCAGGACCGCCGCCTAGAATTGCAAGATCAAACATAGATGTAAGTTTTAGTGTTTACGAAGATACTAATTTTTTGCTATCTTTGTGAAAACAAAAATGATAAAATGGCAAACACTGGCAAAACCATAGGATGTCTGGCTGGACTCCTTGTTGTAGCGGCCCTCGCAGGCTTCCTTTACTTCAAATTCTGGTGGGTATTCTCAGACGGAACCAAAACCGGAGAACTCAATTCCCTCACTTATACAGGCTATCTATGGAAAACCTATGAAGGTGAGATAATCCTCACCGGTTACGGCAGCAAGAACTCCCAGGGCACCGTCCAGTCCAAGACCTTCAAGTTCTCCGTGAAAGATGAGGATGTGGCAGATCAACTCACAAAACTCACCGGCTCAAAGGTAACTGTCCACTACAAGGAGTACAAGGGCGCCCTCCCCTGGAGAGGTTATGAAAAATCTGTGGTAGACCACGTAACCCTTGAACCCGGAGAAATAAACGTAGATGAACCGTTCTTCCTCTAGCAGCATGAAACATCTTCTCACTATAGTGTGCACTGTCCTTACGGGCAGCGCACTTTTTGCTCAAAACAGCGTCCTGGATATCCGTGAGGCCCATCCAGGCAAGGATCTCACAATGGAAGAGGCCATCTACAAGGGAGTTGGCTACAGCCGCATCCCACGTGACAAATACCCGGCTCTCCCTTCCAAAGGAGAGGGAAAATTCACCGTGTTCCAGGATGAATACAGCCTCTTTATAAAAGACAATGCATCCGGAGAAGTCACTGACATCGCCATCTCCAACAACTCCGGCATAGTTTACGGCCAAACCGTAAGCCGCAATGAATTTGGCATCGACGCCGGATGGTATGTGTCCCCGGACTCCACCAAGGTAGCCTTCTACCGCAAGGACCAGACCCTGGTGACAAAGTTCCCACTCCTTGACATAAAAACCCGTACAGGGTCCCTCAAAGAGATATACTACCCCATGAACGGAATGGCATCTGAGCACATCTCAGTGGGTATTTTTGACCTTGAGAGCAAAAAGACCGCGTGGCTTGGAGTTACGGACTTTTCAGAGGAACGCTACATCACAAACATAGCATGGAGCCCTGATGCAAAGTACATCTACGCCCAGATTGTGGACCGCAGCCAGCATCATATGCGCCTCAACATGTACAGGGCGGCCGACGGTTCCTTCGTCCGCACCATCCTCACTGAGGACAACCCCGCCTGGATAGAACCCCAGGACCCCATCCGCTTCATAAAGGGCCGTACGGACGTATTCATCTACCGCACGGACAACCGCAACGGCTTCAGGAATCTGTATCTAGCCGATACTCTTGGCGCCATCCGCGGGCTTCCTACCGCAAGCGCGGACGTAGAGTATCTGGACAACGACGGCACCTATGTATACTATACATCGGCCGAAAATTCTCCTGTCCAGAACCACCTCTACAAGATGAGGCTGAAGATTCCCAGGAAGAACGCCGTCAAGAAGGCTGGGTTCTACAAGCCCGTCCAGCTCACTTCCGGCCGGGGCTGGCACAACGTGCTTCTGTACCCCGGCTGCAAGGAATTCCTTGACATCTGGTCCAACACTTCCACGCCCACTCAGATGTGGAAGCGCTCAACGGACGGAAAGGTCAATGAGCTTCTCTTTGAGGGAGAGGATCCGCTTAAAGATTACGCCTCATGCAAGGTTGAACTAGGCACGGTTTCATCGGCCGATAACGCCTTTGAGAACTACTACAGGCTCATCTACCCCAAGGACTTCGACCCCGCAAAGAAATACCCTGTAATTGTGTATGTGTACGGCGGCCCTCACAGCCAGATGGTCCAGGACAGTTGGCTTGGAAACATCCGCATGTGGGAAATGCTCATGGCCCAGAAGGGCTACATCGTGTACGTGCAGGACAACCGCGGCACCTCAAACCGCGGCGCCGCCTTTGAGAAGGCCATCAACCGCCAGTGCGGAAAGGCAGAGATGGAAGACCAGATGGTGGGTATCCGTCGCCTTCTGGAGCTCCCCTACGTGGATTCAGGGCGCGTTGGCGTTCACGGCTGGAGCTACGGAGGCTTCATGACAATAAGCCTTATGACCACCTACCCAGACGTATTCAAAGTGGGCGTTGCCGGCGGTCCCGTCATTGACTGGAAATGGTATGAGATCATGTACGGAGAGCGCTATATGGATAACCCTGAAACCAATCCTGAGGGCTTCGAGGCCACATCCCTGATCAACAAGGCCACAAATCTGAAGGGTAAACTCCTCATCTGCCAGGGCGCCGTGGACGACACCGTTGTGTGGGAGCATAGCCTGAGTTTCATCCAGGTGTGCATAGATAACGGCATCCCCGTAGACTACTTCCCCTACCCTGTTGCCCAGCACAATGTCTTCGGGCGTAACAGGATTCACCTTATGGACAAGGTAACGCAGTATTTTGAGGATTACCTGTAGGTAGAAAAACTCACATTCTTAAGGAGAAGCATCCCTGGATCATCCACAAGGGATGCTTCTTCCGTATAGAAGAAGATGCAGTTTTCAAGGGTGATATCATGGATCATCCTAATGGTTCCAGATGCTTTTATGCCGATACGCGCATCACGGCAGACGATGTTGGAGATGTGGATATCCGTGAACTCCGGGACAAAGGACTCGGTCTCAGCCGCAACGGCGTCGTCACGGCCCACCGGACGGTCTGCGTAGGAGGTTTCAAACACCACGGCCTCTCCCTGGATATCGGCCATATAAATATCTGAAATCCAAAGGTTTGAGGTGACGCCGCCGCGCTCCGGGGCGCTCTTGAACCTAAGGCCTGTGTCCGTGCCGGAGAAGGTATTGTCACGCACCACTATGTTACTCATACCGCCGGAGAACTCAGACCCTATCACAAAGCCGCCGTGGGCGTGGAAAACCTTGTTGCGAGTAATTAGAATGTTGTCACAGGGGCCGGCCTTCATGCCGGCCTCTCCGGCACCGGCCTTGAGGCATATACCGTCGTCTCCCACATCCACGAAATTATTCACCACAAGGACGTTACGGCTACTCATAAGGTCTATTCCGTCTCCGTTCTGGGCGTTCCAGGGACAGCGCACGGTAACCCCGTCTATGGTAACGTCCTTGCAGCGCTGGGGCACAAGGTGGAATTTTGGGGAATTCTGGATGGTGACGCCCTGGACAAGTATGCGCTCGCAGTCCGTGAAGCGGATCATATGGGTTCGCATCTTCTCCTGGGCCGCATATGAATCGGCAATATTGTCAAATGCCTTTAAATCAAACGGATACCAGAGGTCTCCCTTGGGGGTGACGGTTCCGCCCATACGTTTGAAGGCGTTCCATTCTGTGTCGGAAACCTTGCCGCGCTTGACGCCTCTCCACCACTCACCGTTTCCGTCAATGAAGCCTTCTCCGGTGATGCTTATATCCTTGCGTTTGCTGGCGGTGATAAGGGGCACCACCTTGCCGTCCTTGAGGGAAGCCTTTTTGTCGGGGTTCAGAAGGATCATGGCGTTACGCTCAAGGTGAAGGTCAATCCTGTCCTTGAAACTCATGGGGCCGGTCAGGAATATGCCAGCAGGCACAATGAGATGCCCTCCTCCGGCCTTATTAAGGGCCGATATTGCCTTGGAGAACGCCTCCGTGTTATCCGTAATGCCGTCTCCCACCCCGCCAAAATCGGAAAGACAGACCGTGTACTCCGGAATCTGTGGAAGAGCCGGAGCGGTAAGGGAGGCGGGAAGGTCCTTATAGAACTCAGAATAATCCTGAGCGAAGGCCGCCACGGAAAGCAGTGCGCACAAAGTTATAGCGACGAATCTTTTCATATCAATAAAGGTCAATTATGCAAATATAGGTAAAATAATTTTGCACATCATAATTTTTTATCTATCTTTGCAGTCCATTTTGAGGGCATAGCTCAGTTGGTTTAGAGCGCTTGCTTGACAGGCAAGAGGTCCGCAGTTCAAATCTGCGTGTCCTCACAAAATAAGAGAGGCAGCCGGTGGCTGTCTCTCTTATTTTGTGCAAATTTCGTTTCACTTTATTGAAGGGGCTGCGCCCCCTCAAACTCCCCCTTGTCGGCCTTCGGCCTCCGAATCCACCCGGCTGTCGGTTTTACTGTTTGATACTGTCAATCCGTAGCCGGAGGGTTCCGGAGGGGACACGGACCTCCACCGTTTCGCCAACCTTTTTCCCCATCAGGGCGGCGCCTATTGGGGATTTCAGAGAAATCTTCCCGGCTTCAAGGTCCATCTCGTGGGGGCTCACTATCTCAAAAGTCATACGGGTATTTGTAGTGAGGTTGGTGAATTCCACGCGGCTAAGAAGGCTCACCCTGTCTTTGGGAAGGACTTCTGGGTCTATCACACGTGAATTCTCCAGAACCTTCTGAAGAAAGCGGATTCGGCTTATAGTCTTCCCCTGGATACGCCGGGCTTCACGGTATCCGGCGTTGTCGCTTCTGTCCCCTTGTGCGCTGGCCTCCGCAAGATCCTCCCTCACCTTAGGGTAAACCTCGCTTATAAGATGATGAAGTTCGGCGGCAATTTCGTCGTATTTTTGCTTTGACAGGTATTCCATAGCGCATTATATCTGCCCCAGCAGGGACGTGAACTGCTTCCGGATCTCCTCAAGGATGGCTCGCCAGTCCTTGAGGTTTCCGTCCAGATTGTCCGACACCGCCTTCAGGCAGCAGAACTGGAAGCCGTGCTCCTTGCAGAACAGGGCAGCGGCGTAGGCTTCCATATCAAAGAGGTCATACTGACCGGAAAGTGTCCTCACCTGCTCCGGGCTGAAGGTCTGGGTGCTCATAAAGTAGTCTCCGGAAAAGACCGAGGCGCCTTCTCCTGGAATCTCAATCCTGTCGTAGATTAGTTCACTGCCTCCGTTGGTGAAAGAGGTGCAGCAGAGAATCTCCCCTATTGGATATCGGGCCGATCCCGCGCTGCCGATATTGAGGATCAGCGGCTTCTCTCCCGGATGCGCCTTTTCCCACTTTACCAAGGCGCTGAACATACGCATCTTTCCCATCCCAGTATATACCACCGGAAAGCGGACGTCATTTTCCGATATCTCGTCCTTGTCGGCCACAAAAAGGACTATATCCCTACCACGGAGTTCATTCAGTATATTGTCGTCAATCATAACAGGGATGTTTGCAATTAATCATCGGTAAAGATACAATTATTTCCCGGTCTTAGTCACAAATTCCCTGCAAAACGTGACTAAGATTGTCTCCACTTGCAATCTTAGTCAAGAAATCGGCCCTAAACGTGACTTAGACCAAAATGCCATATCGTGGAAAAGTTGTATATTTGTTTGAAAACAAACAGTATGAATAAACTCGTCGTCATCAACGCCTGCGTCCGTCAGGCCGATTCCCGCACTCTCCGCATAGCCCAGCCCATCATTGGGGCACTCGGGGAGCGCTATGAGATCACCCGCTATGACCTCCCGGAGATGGAGGGGGTAGTCCCGCTCACGCCGTCACTCTTCGAGGGGCGCGGCCGTGGAGAGATTCCTGCCTGGGCCCTCGGGGCCGCAAGGGACATAGCAGCGGCGGACCGCATCCTCATAGCGGCACCTTTCTGGGACATGAGCTTCCCGGCTGCGCTGAAGGCATTCTTCGAGCAGGTCTCCCTCTTCGACGTCACCTTCACGGACACCGGCTCCACCTGCAGGGGGCTCTGCAAGGCCCCGAAGGTCCTCTATATAACTACCCGCGGGATGGATATCCAGACGGGTGATCCCCGGGAGCAGGCAACGCCCTACCTGAGTGCCCTCGGGTCCCTCTGGAACCTCGGGGAACTGACAACCATCGCAGCCTGCAACATGGATTACCTCCCGGAGGAAGCCATCGAGGCCAAGATATCGGCCTGCATAGCAATGGGTATGAAACTAGCGAAAGACTGGTAACAGATGATTATTCGTGACGCCCGCCCCGGGGATGCCACATTCCTCGCAAAGTGCATCATGTCTGGCATGCACCTCTATGACTTTGAAGAACACCAGTCGGACCACATGGCGGAGATCCTCTCCGGCATCACCGCCTGCGAGACACTTGAGGATGGCATACGGAAAGGGCTCTCGCAGGGGGTCAACAGGGTGGCGCTTGTAGCGGACCCGGAGTATCCGCATCTTGTCAGGCTCTACAAGTCGCTGGGGTTCGTGCCGGAAGGGACAAGGCACGCCTTCGGGACGGATTTCCTGAGGATGGTCCTTGAAGCCCGGGACAACCAGAGGCGCTGACCCCTATGACATCCCCGACGGAGGACTGGCTCATTGTCTCAATCGGCCCGGTATTTGCAATATGACATAAGAATGCAAATTTGATTAATCTGATTATTTTAATAAAAGTACTATGAAAAAGTATCTAATTATTGCGGCAGCAGCCTGCCTTGCGCTTCTTTCTTCCTGCGCCAAAGGAGTATCCCACACCGGAGATGAAACCGGAACCCTGTATGGTATCTGGACACTCACCACAAAAAGCATTGAAACCACGGATTCCAACGGTAAAGTCACCACCAAAGATACGGATTACACAAACGTGCACTTCTATCTTTCCCTGAGCGAATTCCCTATTCATCACGCAGTGGCAAAGAAAGGCAGCCTCACGGCATTCGACCTTGACGACGTTGACGTGGACATCAACCGCTTCACCTATAATGCCGATCAAAAGAAGATCAGTTTCACAAAGATTCTGAGCCTCACCGACGGTCTCACGTACAATATGACCCTGCTTGGCACCTTCGATGTGACGGAACTGACAAAAACCAAGTTAGTCATCAAGCAAGACGTTCTTGGAATTACAACGGTCTACACTTACACCAAAGAGGCAGAGGATAAAAAACAATAATCTTCCCCCGAGACTATTCTATATGAAGAACAAGGTACTCTGAACGGGTACCTATTCTTATTTTTGGGCCCCAGATGCCAAGGCCGGAACTCACGTAATAACGCGTGTTGCCACGTGTGTAATGCCCCCAGGACTTCTCATACATGGCATCCGTCACCCAGGAAAGCGGCCATACCTGCCCGCGGTGCGTGTGGCCGCTGAACTGGAAATCTATCCCGGCTTCCTCTGCATCCTCCAGATGGAAAGGCTGGTGGTCAAGGAGGATAGTGAAGCCTTTTAAGGAATCGGCCAGTTCACTGAGCGCCTTCCTGCCAGGATTACTTCTGTCGTCACGCCCTATGATAGTAACGTCCCCTACCCTTGCCACGGAGTCCCTGAGCAGCGTTATTCCGGCCGCGGAAAGGAACTTTTCCGCCTCTTCCTCCTGACTTATGTACTCGTGGTTTCCAAGAACCGTATACATCGGGGCCTTGATGCGGGCAAATTCGCTGGCGAAATCCCCTTCCAGAAGAGGCCTCAACTGGATATCCACAATGTCTCCGCCAAAAAGCACAAGGTCCGGATCCTCAGCGTTTATAAGGTCTATCCAGCGAGAAAGTTCCTGCTTGCGGTTGCTGTAGCCAAGATGAAGGTCACTGGCTAAAACCACCGTGAGGGGCTTCTCCAGTGGCTTGTCTGTCTTTATGGTGAGTTCCTCCCTGAACTTGTGCTTGTAGTGGATTCCGCCAAGGACAAGGGCAATTGCAATGACTCCAAAAAGGCCGGCAAGCGTGTACCAGTTTGAATTAAGCCAGTCCTTGGGGATGAGCCTTACAAGCCTTCCAATATCGGCCAGAATGAACGCAATCAGAAGATACAGATACGCTATCATCCAGGGATGCCCAACCTCATAAAGGGCTGTGATGGCGCCTATGGAGGCGTTTTTCCTGAGGCCGATACTTGCAAACGCCAGCGCCATCCAGATAAGAAAAAGGCCGGCAACGATGCTCTTCATAACCCACGTCCCGGGCGTGAGCCTCCATAGATGCCAGGCGACATACGCTGCCGTAGCAAGGAAAATGAGGAATATTATAATAATTGAGGATCTCATATATCAATTGATGGTAGCCAGGATGATGGAAATGTTGTCCACTCCGCCGCCTTCGCAGGCCATTTTGAAAAGGTCTTCCGCGGTGGCGCCGTTTGCAAGGGCCTCCTCTATGGCATCGTCCGAGACCATATCTGAAAGGCCGTCTGAACATACCAGGAGTACGTCCACGGGGAGGAGTTTTTCGTCAAGGCTGCTGATGCGGAGATAGCCCTCACAGCCGCCCCCGATGCAGTTCAAGAGTAGTTTACTGGCATCCGGGTCTCCGGTAATCCCCCGCTCTGTTTCGTCCGTTGTAAGTTGCCGCAGGATTCCGCCTCTGAAACGGTAGGTGCGGCTGTCGCCAGCGTTCACAAGATAAGTTTTGCCGTAGTGCCAGATAACCCCGGTAAGCGTGCAGCCCATAGGGCGCTGCTGGCCATCGGCATAAGCCCTCTCGTTGAGCGTACGGGAAATATCGGCCACAGCCTCACGGAGGTCATCCTCAAAGCGTTCCGGAGTTATTTCACGGGCCGATAACCGCTCCTGAATCTGCTCCAGGGTGTATTCACTGGCCTCCTCTCCCCTTTCGTGACCGCCCATACCGTCGGAAACAAGGAGATAGAAAAAGCCTTCGTCCGGAGTTGTTACCGTTAATTCAGAGTTGTCGTCACGGAGGAAAAAGCCGCCAAGGGAAACGGCATCCTCATTGTTGTCCCTCACAAGGCCTTTGTGGCAGATAGCCTGGATACTCAGTCTCATTCCACAGTAAAATCTAAGGTTGCTATCCTTACCCTGTCTCCTTTTTTAAGCGCCTGACGCTGGATACGGGCTCCGTTCACATAGGTTCCGTTGGTGGAACCTGAGTCTTCAATAACCCAGTCGGCTCCGGACTTTACAATTTTACCGTGATTTCCAGAAACGTAAGGGCATGAGGAGAGTTCCGGCCACATGCCTCCACGGCGGCCGAAGGGGCCCTCCTGAAGGGTGAGGCGCCAGCCGTTGCCTACGAGGGCGGCGGGAGACACCCGGTCGGTGCCGGGTGTGACGGAAGGGCCGGGTGTGACGGAAGGGTCGGGGGACACCCGGTCGGGGCCGGGTGTGACGGGAGAAGCAAGGTATTTGCGGCCGGGAATGAGGTCACTGCCGCAGACGGGGCACTCCGTGCCGCGTTTGGGGCGCCCGCACTCCGGGCACCATTTGAGTTCCTTACCGCACTGGTCGCAGAACGCGCTGTCGTCAGGGATCATCTGCCTGCAATCTGGACACTGTATCATAGCACATCCTCCATCATAATGGTTTTACGTTCTTCGGGGGTATGGGTGCCGCCATCCTCGGCAAGGCGGGCGGCGAGGTTGCCCTTTACCTCGTCAAAGAGGTTTCGGGCCTCACGGGCATTGCCGAATGTACGTTCCCTGTTGTTGTAAAGCCCGGTCAGTTTTGCCTTCACGGCGTGCTCCGCCATAGGATCCAGCGTGTAGCCGCCTTTCTTTACATAGAGCATAAATATCCGGAAGAGTTCATCCGGCGTGTAATCCTCAAAGGTGATCCAGTTTCGGCGGGGGAAGCGGGACTCAATGCCACTGTTGGCGGCAATGAAGCTCTGCATCTCATAGGAGTAACCGGCGGCTATGCATACAAACTTGCCTCTGTCATCCTCCAGCCTCTTAAGGAGGGTTTCCAGAGCCTCTTTTCCATAGCCTCCAAGGCCTCCGTTGTAACCCTCGCTTGAGAGCTGATAGGCCTCGTCTATGAAAAGGATGCCTCCCATGGCCGAATTTATCACGTTGGTAGTGATGGCCGGGGTATCACCTAAATATCGGCCTACAAGTTTACTCTTGTCCACTTCCACAACCTTGGGCGATGGCAGGGCGCCCATAGAATAGAGGATCTTACCCATAAGGCGCGCCACGGTGGTCTTTCCGGTGCCGGGATTGCCAAGGAACAGGTAATGCCCCAGCGGAATATCCGGACGGCGGCCCTCCAGGCGGGCGCTTTCAATCTCGTTGTTGATGGTATGCGCAAGCTTGGTAAGGGAAGACTTCACCCCTTCAAGGCCGATAAGTTCATTAAGTTCCGCCAGGCACTCCTCAATGGACACCTTCTGCGGCTCTTCGTAAGGGATGTCCTCCTGGAAGGCAAGGCGGGCGCTTGCAAGGACTTCCGGCGTCCACTCCTCAACGGCCATAAGGCGGTTGTTGATGTTGGTCTTGGTCTCAGCCACCTTCTTGATGGCTTCGCCGGCGTTCCCGAAGCGCTCTGTTTTCATAGCCACCATATTCTGGAACATATTGAGGGCCTTCATCCTTGCCGATTCATCGGCCAGGGTGAAGCCAAACTTCTTGGCCTTTGCGGCGCGCTCATAGATTTCCAGAAGTTCTTCGGCGGAGTAGTCGTCAATATGGATGCGGTGGGAGAAACGGCGCGGAAGCCCGGGGTTGGCCTTCAGGAAATCGTCCATCTCCTTTGGATAACCCGCGCATATGACAACAAACTTTCCGGCCTCGTTCTCCATACGCGTCATAAGGGTCTCCAGGGCCTTTTTGCCCTCGGGGTTGGTACCCTGTCCGGCATTGTCCACGGGATTCAGGCCATAAGCCTCGTCTATGAAAAGGATGCCGCCCATAGCCTCCGTAATTGCTGCGTCCATCACCTTGGCCGATTCATTGTTGAACTGGCTGATGATGTCCTTGGGTTCCTTCTTTGTGACGCGGTCTGTGGACGTGACGCCAAGGGCATAGAAGATCTTTCCCAGCGTATTTGCCACGGAGGTTTTTCCCGTTCCGGGGTTACCGGTAAGGATTATATTGTACTTGGTAAGGCCTTCCGATCCCTCCCCCATCTCTATGAGCCGCTTCTGGACGGTGATTTCACCGGCTATGCGGCGGATGGCGTCCTTTACGGATGCCATACCCACAAACTGATCCATCTCCTTCATGACGTCCTCAACGGAGAGTTCCTTTGTGGCCTCTTCGCCCACAAGATCGGCATAAGTGATTACATCGTCCTCCGCGCCCCTTGCCCTCAGCCTCTTGACGGCCTTGTCAAAGAGATTCCTTACCTCACGGGCATTCCCGAAGGTGTCGGTGCGCCTCAGGTACATCCTCTCGCAAACCTTCGGGAGCATTTCATCGGCCTTGGCGTCAAGCGTGAAACGGACAGGTTCACCGCCGCGCGTCTCACCGTTACGGACAAGGTACATCCTGAAGATTTGCTCAAGTTCCGCGGCGCTATAGTCCGGGAATTCTATGGTGACGTTGCAGCGGGAAGGAATGCCGGGATTCATCCTCACGAATTCCGCCATCTCCTTTGTGTAGCCCGCCATGATGCACACGAATTCTCCCTTGCGGTTTTCAAGAAGGTTCAGAAGCGTATTCACGGCGTCCATCCCGAAACTCCCATTACTTCCGGCGCTGCCGTTGAGAGCATAGGCCTCGTCAATGAAAAGGACGCCGCCCATGGCCTTGTTAACGTAGTTCTTTACGTTGGCCTCCGAGTCTCCTACATACTGGCCGATGAAATCCTTGCCGGAGATCTCCACGAACTGGCCTGTAGGCAGCGCCCCGATGGCGCTGAGAACCTCCCCGAATTTTCTGGCGAAGGTGGTTTTTCCCGTGCCGGGATTGCCGGTGAAAAGATAATGGTCCTTAAGGAGTTTTTCCTTCATTCCACCCTTCTTCTTGACCTTGATGTCCCTCACAATGGCGCGGATCTCATCCTTCACGCTCTTAAGGCCGATATACTGGTCAAGTTCCGCGAGGATCTCTTCCTCCGTCTTTGGAACGAAGCATTTATCTGAGTCGATATCCTGCTCCTCAATGGTTTTGCTGCCCCTTGAGGCCGCATTCACGAAGAGGGTTTCGGCCACCATTTCAGAGAGGTGACCATTGCTGTAGCCCACATCCTTCTGGCGCATATACCAGGCAAAATGGGACTGGAGTTTATTCAGGGCGGCTTCTGATGCCTTCACGTGGTACTTCTCCTCCCAGAGTTCTTCCGTGAGCCTTGTAAGGTCTTCTATGCCGAAGGCGTCCAGTTTGAAGTCGAACTCGAAGAGGCTTCGCTCAGCCTTGTTGTGCTCCAGGAACTCCAGCATATCGTTGAGCATACCGCAGAGAAGCACTATGGGCGCGCCCTCGGCGCCGTGCATACGGCTGAAGAGTTTATCCAGTTGGTTCACCTCCTTGGCCCTTGTGGTTGGAAGCAGTTTCTGCGCATTGGTTATGACAAGGATGCCATCCTTGAGGGAGCCTATATTCTTGTCAAAATCACCGGCGAACTCTCCCCAATCGGCCGCATCCACAATCTTTGGTGCCTGCGAAACAATGCCTGCGGCGGTTATCCTGGAAGAAACAAGACGCGCGATGAAGTTTTTTCCGGTGCCGGAATCCCCCAGGATGAGGCAGTCCATGCCAATGCGGGTGCCGTTGCCAAGATTGGCCTTTGCAACCTTCAGTTTCTTGTCAAGTTCTTCCAGTTGCGGGACAAGGGAGTCCTTTGCGATAAGGCCCTTCAGGGTGCTCTCCACCGCAATAGGTTCTCCGCAAAACCTGCAGTATTTTGCCTCCGGACGGTTATTCTGTCCGCATTTTTTGCAAGTCATATGCTACTTTGTTAATGCACTTGATGGTTTCTGTATCGGCAATACCGGTTTCCTCAAGACCGTTTGCCTTCTGGAACTTCTGCACGGCCTTTTTGGTTGCCGGGCCGTAGGTAGGGCTGGGCGTCCCTATGAAATAACCCTGCTCTTTAAGGAACTCCTGCATCACCTTCACTTCCTCACCCCTGACACCGGGTTCGAGGCTTTCCACGTCAAGAAGTTTTGGAGCGTCCTCAGGAGCCGCCTTCTCGAATCTCTCCAGAATGGGCCTTGAAAGGCGCCCGAAACGCTCGCTCTTTGGGACCAGCAGACTGAATCCGAAGAGCACCCACACCACGGCGATGAAAATGAGCACAAAGCGGCGGCGGCGCTTAATGTCGTACCGCCAATTTGCAATCTGGTCGTCGTCAAATGCGCCGTTGAGGGAGGAGTCAAAGGAGGATTCGTCACTGAAAGCGTAGTAGAGTGGTTCAAGGACCTGCTCGTCAAAGCCGGGCTTTGTGAACTTTCTGGCCTGACGGGCATAAGGGCTGGGATTGAAGATGGTTTTGATGCTGAAATAGATGAGCGCCGCCAGCACAATGGCCGCAAACATATACAGGATAAAACCGCCCAGGAACCTGACAAGGGCCCAGATAATGGCTGCCAGGATACCTCCCGCAATGAGGGATGGCAGGCACCCTACATCGGAGGAGTCCGATGTAAAGAAAACAACACCTCCAAGGATAAGGCCGATAGTCCATAGGAAGCCCTCCAGTCTGAGCCCAGAAGTATCCAGGACGGGGTTTTCTATTATGGAGAAGACCAGCATGGTGAGAAGCAGAAGCGCCGGAATGACTGCAAGGGCTATTGTGCCCGAATACTGGATGACGCTCCTTGCGGCAAGGCCACGGATGCGGCCCTTACCCTCCGCCAGGACGCGGGAAGCCTCCTTCCTGGCCTCATCGAAGCGCTGCACGTAGATAATATCGTCGTCTATCCTCCGAAGGTCCTCCAGATAGTCTCTCAGCAGTTTTTCATAGGCAAACTGGGCCGATAAGCCGGCATCCGGATCCTCGTGGTGATGCACTGCCAGAAAGCCCCTCAGACCTCCGTTTTCATATTCATCCCTAAGTTCCCTGGAGCCGTGGGAAAAAACCTCAGAAAGGGTAGTTGCGCTGTCTCCGCTTTTCACAAAATCATAGAAAGGCGTGAATCCAAAACCTTTAATGGTCTTCATACAGGAGACCTGCGCATCATAGGCTGTGTCATTGCGAGGCTGGCACTTATTCAGAAAATCGCGGCTGGTTCTGTCTGTACAATATAATAGCCACTGCTTTTGCTTAGTGAACCGGTCTCCTTTTGTGTCAAAGAAACTGGTCATATAATGATACGCATCCGGATCCATGAAATCCATATAGAAGAGCATCTCCAACTCGTGGGGAATATAGGCCTCGTAAGGATGGACTTTTCTATTGGGACCGCTATCCGTATAATTGTACATCAGGGTATAGGCCATATTGAGGATCCTGCCGATAGCAGGGCCCGTCATAGCGTAGTAAGGGTTGGACGGGTCATTGAGGAGCGTAATATCCGACAGCGGATCTATGGTCTGAACCCTGAGGCAGGCGGTTGCGTAGTCGTTGTCGTCCCCGTCAGATGTGCTTACGGGGAGCCTCAGTGTCTTATTTCTCACGTGAGCCCATTCCTCAAAAAACCACGACGCTATCATATGGGCCGTATCTTTGTCCGGAAAGGCGTCGTTACAGAAATTGCTCACGTCCTTGAGCGTACGGACATCCCTCTCCAGGCGTTCCCCGGTTCCCCTTACCGTTCCGCTGAAAGGAAGCGTAGAGACGGGATTCAGGAGGAACATTGCGGCAAAGACACCCTTCTCCTTGTCCAGAGGATAGCGGTTTTCCACTATGTCATGGATCTCCATCATAAGCTCAGGATAGGGAGCCAGCCACTTTTCTATCTGGCCGCGGTAGAGGTATTTCTTTGCAAGGTCTATGTCATCGGCCATACACTGGGAGAGTTCTTCCGGAGTATTGGCCGTAAGGTGCTTGGAGGCATTGTAGGTGATGCCAAGGTCCTCTATTATCTCATCTTCATCCACCGGAACATCCTTCCCGTCCAGGGTCTTTTCTATCTCTTCCCAGGCCCAGCGCTTGGCAGGGTCCCTGATTAGAAGGCCGCGGCAGATACGGGCAAGGGGATCCGGCATATCGGCGGGGATGGCTATGCGGCCCTTCACTTTATCGATGGCCAACTGCGTCTCTGCCAGGAACGCTCCCTCCCCCATCCAGAGGGAGAGGATGGTCATGCCAAGGGAGTAGAAATCGGCCTTGGGAGTGAGTTCTATGTAGGTTTTGTCTGCAATTGTGACGGTGTCAGTGTACACCTCCGGGGCTGCATAGATGGGGGTACGGAGCTGCTGGGTTGCGCATTTCCCGTCCTTGCCCAACTGGTCTGAAATGCCGAAGTCGCAGAGGACGGTGGACATTTTCTCCCGGTCCCTGATAAGGATATTGGCCGGTTTTACATCCTTGTGAAGGACGCCCGCCGCATGCAACTTGTCAAGGGCCATGGCGGTGTTGATGGCTATGGCAAGGATCCATTCAGCGTTACCCTTGAGGCCGGCTCTGGCTACGCTCCCCTCAGGGTAGTAGGCCATCAGTTCATAATTCTCCCCGTAATCCACAAGTTCCGCCACATAGCCCTTTGGAAGGCCCTTTATGGCGGGCATAAGGGCCATATTGGTCCTGAAACCGGGATTGCAAAGTTTGAGGGCATAATCCCGCCTGCCGTCAGTCACAAGGTAAAGGACGCCCTCGGAGCCGGTGCCGATCACCTTCTTTACGGTGAGGGAATGCGGCCCTATCTGCAGGGTAGCGCCGGGTTCATACTGCTTTTGGGAGCCATCCTGAGGAGCACCACCCTCCGTGGCAGGAGCGGCTGCCGTCTTCTCGATGGCGGCGGTCTTCTCTATGCCATCCGTCTTCTGAGGGGCCGCAGCAGTTTTCTGCGGCGCTGCTGCAGTCTTCTGGACGTCTTTCAGGAGGTCGTTTAAATCGGCCATAAAAAACTACTGTTGTCTTTTATAAACTTTCTTCTCCACTTTTGTGATGCAGAGTTCCGCGCCCGCGGTACCTTCTTCCACCACCTGCATGGAGTCACAGGTGACCCAGTGGCCGCCGAACTGAGCAACGCAGCACTCTGAGGGGTTGTTGTGAAGGACGTGGCATTCGTTGCACACCCAGCCCATGGTTTCCGTCACCTTAATCCCCCACCAGCGCTCTTCCATCACTTCCATCATGGCAACCTTGCGGGCAGTGTAGTAATTGCGCTGTTCCTGAGGGGTCATCCCGGCAGGCGGAAGCATTTCCTCCATAACCTTGTTGGCATCTTCAATGGCTTTCTCGTATTCGGCCATAATCTCTTCACGGGTGCGGCCTATCTTACGGCTTGTCACCTTGGGCTTTTCCGCCGCCGTAAAGCCCACCTTGGCCATAAGGGCCTTGAGGCGCAGTTCCGCCTCCGTGGGTTCTTCCGGGGTGCCGTCTTCCGGGGAGCCGGATGTCTCAAGTTCCGCCTCAAGCTGGGCAATCTTCACAAGGAGTCTGGCGGTTTCAAGGACCTTAGGGTCTTCCTTTGCCTTTTCAACTGCCCGGCGGGCCGCCTTGGAAAGCGGCTGGCCGCACTGGCGGCAGAAGGGACGGAAATTGCGGATATGGCAGGCGGGGCATTCCACGCCGTCTGAAGGCATACCGCATTCAGGACAGTCTACGTCATCCGGGTGCATAGGGGCGCCGCAGAAGGTGCAGTAATCCACCAGTTTGCCCCCGCACACCGGGCAGATCTCATAGTCCGGGCGGTCCAGCGCCGCGCCGCAATGGGGGCACTTTCCGGAAGCGTCTTTTTCCAGGATCTGCGGCTTTTCCTGCTGCCTGGAGGCAGTCCTTTCCTGCTCTCTGGCTCTTGTTGGTGTCATATCGGAGGCTTGGTTAAAGTGTCATCTGGTCTTAACTTTCACAAATATAACGTTTTCATTCTAATAAACAATTGTTTCCGGGATAGAAAAATAATCACTATATTTGAGCAAACTATAGAACAACAAAGTATGTCACAGATGCTCACCTACCCCGGTTTTTCCGTGGTTTTCATCCAGACTTTCTCCGTGCACCACACCAAGGAGTTCATCCTGCCGGAAGAGGCCCTTGCCCAGATGAACAAAGAATACAAGGACTTTGACGAGGAACGCGGGGTGTCCGTAGAAAAGGCCGATGCCCTGAAGGTTCCCATCGCCTGGGTGGAGCGTGACATAGAGAACCAGATATTCGTGCTGCCGGACAAAAGCCCGCTGGAGGCGCCTGCATCGGCAAAGAGATGCCTGTTCTGGAAAAAGCGCCGCGTCCCCATGAAGGGTAATGTGCGTCGATACAGCCTGAGGGGCTTTGACTTCACTATGCCCATTGTCCCCGCAGAGGATGAAGCCATCTATGAAGCCACCCTCAAGGGCCACTGCAACGTGGAGATGAACCTTTTCTTCGGCCACACCGTGAGCATCACCTACCGTTTTCTCTTCGACGGCCACGCGTGCACTCTTTCCCGCCCGGTCACAACGGACCACATCATCGCATTCCTCAGCAACTGGCTTAGTGCGGAATTCTGGTCCCAGGAAGAGGGCGGCGACAAAACCAGCATAGACTACCAGACCCATTTTGCGGTAGACGCAATATGGCTGGATGCAGACGGCAACCCTCTGGATAAGCCGGAGTCCATTCCAAACCTTGGCACGGGCCGCAGTTTTGACGGCGTTGCACTGCGGTACAAGAATTTCATCTATCGGCACTGCTCCCAGTTCAAGGCAGACACCCCCTTTGAAGAGCGCCGCCGGATCATCCGCCGCTGGAGCAAGATGCCTTTCACCGTAGACAATGACCTCCATTATGCCATGGTGGATGTGTGGGAAAACATCCAGCACATTGAGCCTGATGGCACTGACCTCTTTGCAACAGACCGCCCCGGGCGCCTCACTGAGGCTCAGATCATAGACCATATCAGGGATGAGCACAAGAATGAACTGATCGGCCTTCTGTCCCTCTATCCTGAGGAGTGGCCTTACCGTGACCCTGCGGCCTATGACGAGGTCTGCGGGGAAAACATAGCAATAGATACTGACGACCTTGTGCTGGCCGGAAGCAGCCTGTGCGTGGTTATAGGCACTTATGGCAGGCGCGGGGCCGGTGAAGAGGGCGTAAACTGGGTTGAGCACCTCAAGGAGCGCGCCCACTACCACGTTTCCTGGCCGGAGTACCTCCTCATCCTCCAGATGATCCTGGCAAAGAAGTATGTAATCGGCCTTGCTACGGACACCGTGGTCCTCTCTACCCTCAACGCGGAGAAAAAGTCTTCGCAGGACCTCATTGGAGAAAATGCGGCCCTGTCCATGCGCCTTACAAGGATGGTCACCCAGCTGGACGTTGTGAAATACTCCAAGTATCCCTCCCACAAGGTTATGTTCGACCGTACAACCGCCCGCCTGGGCCTTAACGAAGACTACGAGCGCCTTGAAAGCCTGATGGAAAATGTGGATAACAGCCTCCATAACCTGTCGGATTTCAAGTCCATGAGAAGCGAATTCCTCCTGAACATAATCCTGGCCATCATTTCCGTGGCCTCCACCTTCGAGCTATTCTTCCAGGAGGACGAGATGCCCTTCCTCACCTACTTCGGCTTCGAGAGCAACCGCCTGTCGGCCATCGTGCTGGCAGTAATAGCCTGCGTCACCATCTTTGCCCTGCTGCTGGTCCTGACCAATTCCGCAAGGAGCATCTGGGAACGTATTAAATCACTTATAAACTATGAAGATTGAAATTGCGGGGGCTAAGGACGCCCCGGTCCTGGCCGATATTTTCTTCGGCCATCTGGCTGCACACCCTGAATACATCTCCCACGGAGAGATGCAGATGGGCGTCGGCGAAGGCGTTATCCGGGACGGCGTTCTGGTAGCGCAAACCGCCCCAGACGGCCGTGAGAAATGGATGCGCTATATCCTGGACCACATTGAGGATGACTCTTACGCAGAGGTTTGGAAGGCGATTTCCGAAGAAGGAGAGACCGTTGGTTTTGCCGTGGCCGATATAGAGGAGGATGGAGACGCTCCGTTCGGGATGGTATGCGACGTCCTTGTGAAAGAGGACTACCGGGGCCACGGCGCCGGGGATGCGCTCCTTCAAAAGGCCATCGGCTGGCTTCGCGGGCGCGGGGTAAGCGGCATCTACCTTGAATCCGGCAAAAACAACCACGCCGCCCACCGCTTTTTTGAAAAGAGGGGTTTCACGCATATCTCTGAGATTTACAAGCTGGCCTGAAGCACCCGATGATTGATCCGCGCACAGACTGCCATTGCCATATCCTGCCGCTCCTTGACGACGGCTCCAAGTGTATGGCGGAATCCGTCATTCTTGCCCGTTACCAGGTGAAGTGGGGATTCAGGAAGGCTGTGTGCACATCTCACCGGGTTGGAAAGTATCCAAATGTTCCGGAGGATGTCATTCGCGCCTGCAATGCCCTTCAGGAGGAACTTGTAAGGCAGGACATTCCCCTTGAACTCACTCCGTCAATGGAATACAGGCTCATCCCTGAAACCTGGCCTGAGACCCTTGAGAAGGGCTGGCTACTCCCCTGGGAAGGCAATCACATCCTCATAGAACTCCCCATCCACAAGGCCAGCCGCATCGGGGACATCGTCCCGGAAGATGAGATCAGGCGGCTTCTTGATATGGGCTATCAACCGGTTCTGGCCCACCCTGAACGATACCTCTATCTGGATATGGACCGCTACCGCAGTTTCAAGGAAGCCGGCGCGCTGCTTCAAAGGAATATCGGATCTCTGGAAGGCCTTTATGGTGAGGCCGTGAGCGCCCGGGCGCAGGCACTACTCACTGAAGGCCTCTACGACACCCAGGGCACAGACCTCCACAATGAGGGCTACGCCCGCTTCTTTGACTCCTTCGGGTTCCACGTCTAGATTCTTACCTGGACAGTAATACCTCTCCCTCCGCGCTAATTGTTCTCCCCTTGCGGTTGGGGCTAAGTGCTCAATTTACAGCTACTTATAGATGTTTCTACCAGAAAAAGTTCTGGTAGAAACTTTTGTAATTACCTGTGTGACAGTAACTTAACCTCCACCATGTCCGCTGCGAGCGTGCTGGGCAGCCCGTGACACAAAAACGTCCGTTTTTGTGTCCGTAGATGTCCCGGAGGGCAGCTGGTAACACAAATAACGCCATTTTTGTGTTACCAGCTGCCCTGATTCTGAATTAAATGGTTATATTTGGATCAGGTAAATAGGTTTTTATGTAACAAAATGAAGAAGAAGACCATCATAGGGCTTGTCCTTCTTGCATTCTGCCTTCTTTGCCGGTTCTCCCGGGAAGTGGCGGACTTTTATGCCCAGCACCTCTATCCTGGTATCTGCACCGTTCTTTCCTGGCTTGGAGCAAGGCTTCCTTTTTCCCTGGAAGAGATAGTGGTGCTGGCTTTTGTGGTTACCTTTGTGGATATTCTGGTTAAAGCCATCAAGCACAAGGAAGGATTCCTCCGCTGGCTAGGCAGGACGACTGTGGTGGCCATGTGGCTCTACGTCTGGTTCTATATGGGCTGGGGAAACAATTATTATAGGACTGGACTGTATGAGCGGAACGGTATCCGGAAGGTAAGGTTTGAGAAAGAGGCTTTCACAAGGTTCCTTACGGATTATACCGCTCAGCTTAACAGGGCGGCCGATGAAGCCGATGGATTTGATCCCGAAATCCAGGAGTTCGAGATCCGGGCCTTCTATTCCGATTATGTCACTTCCTACGGATACGCCGCCCTGCATAAGTGGCAGCACATCAAGAAGCCTATCCTCAATCCTCTTTTTTCGGCCGTTGTAGTACATGGGTATATGGGCCCCTTCTTCTGCGAATCCCAGGTAAACCGCTCTCTGCTGGAGCACGAGTACCCTTATGTTGCCGCTCATGAGATGGGGCATCTTGCCGGGATTACCAGTGAGGCGGAAGCAAGTTACTGGGGCTTTGAGTGCTGCCGGCGGTCCGGGAACGCTTCTGTCCGTTACAGCGGTTACCTCTCAATCCTGTCTTATGTCCTATCCAATGCACGCTATCTTCTCACAGAAGAAGAATTCAAGCAGTTCACGGGCTCCATCTGTGATAAAGCAAAGACTGATTATACAGCCTCCCGTGAATATTGGAAGGGAAAGATAGTCAAGTGGATAGAAAGCACCCAAAGGTGGTTCTTCAACCTTTTCCTCCGCTCAAACGGAGTCGCAGAAGGTGTGAAGGACTACTTTGGAGTGGTAGGCATGATAATGACTATGGACGCTCACAGACAGGCGGAACTCGTGGAGATATGAAGAAACTGCCCAACATATAGCTGGTTTGTTCCTGGCGGGCAGTATATTGCGTGCCGGTTTCTGACTGTTATTTCGGGGTCACTTTGGCAGCACGGCTCCTGCTCACAAGGATCACACCTCCAACTATGGCGCTAGCGGCAACTATCTTCTGCCAAGTAATGACGTCCAGCCCTGTCCAAATGCTTACAACGGTAGCAATGACAGGAGAGAGGTAGTTGTACATGCTCACTAACGTGGGCCTGATGAACTTCTGGCCGTAGGGTATGAGGTAATACGCAATCACCGTTGCAAAGACTATGAGATAGCCAATCTCCCAGCGCACCAGGGAGGGAATTGCAGCGTAGTCCGTAGTGACAAGCCCTTTGGCCGATAAAGGAAGCGAGTACAGCAGCGAAAACAGGAACGCCCACTTCATAAATGTCACAACGCTGTACTTGGAGATAATGGGCCGGAATATTCCAAGGTACATTGAGAAGGTGAGGCTGTTCAGGAGCAACATCACAAGACCTAGAGGGGTTGTGGCCGATGCACCTCCTCCGTGAACTGAATTGAAAATGAGAAACAGCACTCCGGCAAGGCTAATGGCAACGCCCCCTGCCTTCTTCCCGGTAATTGGCTCTCCCACAAAGAGGAAGGCGAAGAGCATAGTGAATATGGGCCCTAAAGTACCCAGGATTGCGGAGTCTATGGCCGTAGCCATTGTGATTCCCACAAGGAACGTGGTCTGAGTAGCAAAAAGCCCCAGGAAGGATGCCAGGGCTATCTTCCACATATCTCCCTTCTCAATCTTCTCTTTTGGCAAGAACAGGGACATTATCCAGAAGGCGGCCGATGCCCCGATGGCCCTCAGAGTGAAAAGCACAAACGGAGACACCGCCTCAGAGTTGGCGATGTCTTTGCACAGCACCACATTCAGTCCGAATATGGTGTACGCCGCCGCAATGGACAGATGTCCTTTGAGTGAATCGGATGCCATAGCAAGTGCAAACTTACTCTTTTCCCAACACTTTTCCAACCATTTCGCCTCCTGGCGTGTAAGTTCCTAACTCACAGCGCGTTATACAAAATCGGGTGCACCGCGAAGTGCACCCGAGTATACGTATTTGGCTGATAGTTAGCAGTTTACGCGTCAGAGGCGGTTATTGGATAGCAATCTGCTTGATGGCTTCGGCCTTCTGGATTTTCTCCTTCTTGGGGATATGGACGTTCAGAACGCCTTTCTCCACCTTGGCCTCAATCTTTTCTGCGTCAACATCGTCAGGAAGAAGCAGCGTCTGCTGGAATTTCTCATAGGAGAACTCGCGGCGGAGATATCGGCCATGCTTTTTGCCCTCCTTGTTCTCCGACTTCTTTTCCATCTCGATATGGAGGTTGTTGTCTTCATCGACGTGGACCCTGAAGTCTTCCTTGTCTAAACCAGGAGCGGCCAGTTCAACCTCATACTCCTTCTCGTTCTCAATTACATTGATGGCAGGGGCCGTATAAGTGGGCCTTTCCATCCAGCTGTTGTCGAAAAAGTCATTGAAAATGTCCGGCAGCCAGTTGTCACTATTCCTTCTAATCATCGGTAACATAACTCAAAAACTTTAATCGTTCCGGTTTTGGGAGTGTCCCTATTTCCGGGGCTCTTTCTAAGGGCCGATTAAAGGAATTGCAAAGCCGGGACCATACCAGAAAAGATGGACTTTTTGTCACCAGAAGGTGCCAGAAAGTCCATCTTGTGACAAAAAGTCAACGGCTGCCAGTGGAGGAATTACTGCTCCAGGCGGGCCTTGGCGTAATCTAAGGTGAGGTGGAATAACTTCTTGCGGGAGGAGGGAGCTTCAAACATTGCGTCTCCCATGATGCGCTCACAGATGCTGCGAAGGCCGCGTGCGCCAAGCTTATTCTTGATGGAGGTGTCCACAATTAGGTCCAGGACCTCCGGATCAATCTCCAGCTTCATTCCGTCAATCTCAAACAGTTTCTGGTACTGCTTGAGAAGTGCGTTCTTGGGCTCCGTGAGGATGCGCTTCAGGGAATCCCTGTCAAGCTGGTCCAGGAAAGTGACAAGGGGTAATCGGCCCACAATTTCCGGAATAAGGCCGTACGCGCGGAGGTCCATGGCGTCTACGTACTGAAGGAGGTTATCCTTTGCTATACGCTGCTTTTCCTCTGCGCCAAAGCCTATGATCTGGGTGTTCTTCCTCTGGGCAATGTGCCTCTCAATACCTTCAAAGGCGCCTCCGCAGATGAAGAGGATGTTCTGGGTGTTGACGTGGATGAACTCCTGCTCCGGGTGCTTGCGGCCGCCCTTGGGGGGAACGTTCACGATGCTTCCCTCAAGGAGTTTGAGCATTGCCTGCTGCACGCCTTCTCCGGAAACGTCGCGGGTGATGGAAGGGTTATCGCTCTTACGGGCAATCTTGTCTATCTCATCTATGAACACAATGCCGCGCTCAGCCTTCTGGAGATCGAAATCGGCCTCCTGGAGGAGCCTTGTGAGAATGCTTTCAACGTCCTCTCCCACATAACCGGCCTCCGTGAGCACGGTGGCGTCCACAATGGTGAACGGAACGTCCAGCATCTTGGCGATGGTGCGTGCAAGGAGGGTTTTTCCGGTGCCGGTGGGGCCAACCAGGAGGATGTTGCTCTTTTCAAGTTCCACGCCGTCCTGGGGCTTATCTATGAGGTTGTGCTGAACCCTTTTGTAGTGATTGTACACGGCAACGGAGAGCACCTTCTTGGCGCGGTCCTGGCCAATCACGTACTGGTCCAGATAGGCCTTGATTTCCTGGGGTTTGGGGCATTTGCCAAAAGAGGCCGATGCCGCCTTGGAAGCCTGCGAGCCCTGGATTTCCTTCACATAGTCTGCGGCAAGGGTGGCACAGTCACTGCAGATGTAACCATCCACGCCCTGCAGAAGGAACGGGACCTCGGAGTCAGGCCTTCCGCAGAACATGCAGTGATTATGGTGTTTCTTACCTGCCATTACTTGCGCTTGCGAAGGATTTCGTCTACCATACCGTACTCCAGGGCCTCCTGAGCGGTCATCCAATAATCACGCTCTCCGTCCTGGGCAACCTTCTTGTAAGGCTTTCCGGTGTGCTCTGAGATAATGGTGAAGAGTTCCGTACGGGTTTTCTCAATCTCCTTTGCGGCAATGAGGATTTCAGTAGCCTGACCCTGGGCACCGCCAAGGGGCTGGTGGATGAGGACGCGGCTATGAGGGAGCGCACTGCGCTTTCCCTTCTCACCTGCGCAGAGGAGCACGGATCCCATTGATGCTGCCATACCGGTGCACACAGTTGCAACATCCGGCTGGACAAGCTGCATGGTGTCATAGATGGCAAGGCCGCTGTGCACCTGACCACCGGGAGTGTTGAGATACATGGTGATATCGGCACCCGGATCCTTTGAAGCAAGGAATAGCAGCTGGGCCTGGATGATGTTGGCTACGTCGTCGTCGATGGGAACTCCCAGGAAAACGATGCGGTCCATCATGAGGCGGCTGAAAACGTCCATCTGGGCAACATTCAGCTGACGCTCTTCCGTAATTGTGGGATTGATGTATCCGTCATAAACCGACGAATAACGAGAAAGGGTCATCGAACTGATGCCCCTCCCCTTCACTGCAAACTTTTCAAAATCAGTCATAATATGAGATTTCTCGACTCGCTTCGCTCGCTCGAAATGACAATTATTTCAATTCACGGAATTTCTCCATGGAGATCTTCTTGTTCTGGAGGGTGATTTCCTCACGGACGCGGGCGATGGCTGCGTTGTCTTCGCACTGCTCCTCAAGACGGCGATACTGGTTCTGGTCCTGAAGGACGTTCTCTGCGGAAGACTCTATGATGTTCTGGGGAACACCGCCCATTCCGTACATTGCATACTGGTAAGCCACATAGGAAAGGGCTGCCTGCTTGACATCCTCACGGGACACCTTCAGACCAAATTTCTGCATGATGTAGCCGCGGACAAGCTGCCACTTGAAGTCCTCGATGAATGAAGGGAACTCCTTCTCCACCTGATCTGCGGAGAATTTGCCTTCGTTCACGTACACCAGCCACCTCTTGAGGAAAGCCTCAGGAAGCTCCAGGCCGGCCTTCTGGACAAAGTAATTGCGGACATCCGTGCCAAAGCGGTAGTTGGCGTCCTGCTCATGGGAAGCCTTGATGCGCTCAGTGATCTTCTCCTCAAACTGTTCCTCGGTGGTAACAGCGCCCTCTCCGAACATCTTGTCCCAGGTTTCCTGGTTGGCTTCTGCGGCAACAAAAGTCTTGACATTCACAACGGTGAAGGTGAACATGGGATCAAGGTTTGCAAGCTGGGCTTTGTCAACCTTCAGCATTGCAGCGCGGTCTGTCTCATTGGTGAAGGCGGCGTTTACGTCCATCTGGAACTTGTCCCCTGCCTTCTTGCCGATGAAAGCGCCACGTGCTTCCTCTGCTACCTGAGCGATGGAAACATACACGCCCTCGGCCTTGTGACCCTCATTCTCTATATCGGCCACAATGTAGTCATTCTCTCCGGCCTTCTTGCCTTCCTGGAGGGAACCGTACTGCTGGAGCATCTGGTCACGGGTGGCCTTCTTCTCTGCGGCGGTAATGTTTATGTCGTAGTAGACAACTTTGTCGTCCTTGTTCACGTCAAAGTTGATCTCAGGAGTTTGGGCGATGTCAAACTTGAAGGTGAAGTCCTTACCGGCTTCCCATGCAAGCTGGGGCTGGTCCTCTGAAGGCATGGGCTCTCCAACTACGCGGATTTTCTCATCCTTGATGAATTTGTCAAGGGAGTCACCTACCATACCGTTAACGCTCTCGTAGAGGGCCTGGTCTCCGTACATACGCTGGATAAGGCCGATAGGTGCCATTCCACGGCGGAAACCTTTAATGTCGGCCTTGCGGCGATATTCGTTGAGGCGCTTTTTCAGCGGCTCTGCGTAATCTGCTGCCGCAATCTCGATGGTAACCTGATAATTCAGGGCATCGGGCTGGATTTTAGTTACGTTCATAGTTATATTATTATTTATTATTTCTTTTGGGGCGGCAAAGATAGGAAAAAAATGCCGAAGAATCAACCTCTGCGCTTGGGATAACTCACCCTCCCGTGATAAATCTGCTGAAGATATGTCTTGAGCATACGCTTCATCAGATTAAGGTCGTGAATTGTAATATCGGCATCCTCCAGCTGACCGGCCTTTTCCTTGCCCGCTACGATTCCTTCCACAAAGCGGTCGCAGGATTCCGTGGAGAAGTCCTTGAGCGTCCTGGAAGCGGCTTCTATGGAGTCACATACCATGAGGATCACCTCCTCCTTGGTTGTGGGTTTCTGGCCGTGATAGTAGAATTCCGCCACATCTGAAGGGTCACCGCCCTCATTGAGGTACTTATTGAGGAAATACCCTGCCGGCGAAGTGCCATGATGGGTGCGGATAAACGCCTGGATCTCACCGGGGATACGGTTTTCCTCAGCTATTGCAAGGCCATCATCCACGTGGCGGATTATATCTATTGCACTTTCCTTGTAGGACTTCCCCTGATGGTAGGAAGCGGCCTCCGGGATGGCGCTCTGATTCTCTACAAAGCACATAGGATTCTGCATCTTTCCAAGGTCATGGTAAAGGGCTGCGGCACGAAGTAGCTGCACATTTGCATCCGTTGCGCGGCCCACTGCGTCTACCATATTCATAACCTGAAGGCTGTGCTGGAAGGTTCCGGGCGCCTTTGCGGAGAGTTCCTGAAGGAGAGGATTTGATGTATCGGCCAGCTCTATGAGCCTTGTGACGGACACAAGGTTGAATATCTTCTCAAAGAGGTAGATCAGAGGATACAGGGCTACGGTAGAGACAGAGCCTATGAAAATGAGGATGACGTCCATCCACCAGGCCGAATTGCTTCCCACATCTATGAGGCGGAAAGAAAGGAAGATGAGGGCCTCCACGCCAAAGATGATGGCGGCATTGAGGAACTGCCTCCAGCCCTTGCTGAAGTATCCGAAAGTCTCTATGGTGACGGTTCCCGCCGCAAGGTACATCACAAAAAGTTCCATGCCGTTGCCGCAGAAAATCAGAAGCGGCAGCAGCGTGACCATGTAGAACGGCATCACCAGCCTCTTGCGGAAAAATGCCAGAAGGTACAGGGCAAACACCGGATAAGGGATGATGTACTTGAGGTGAGGCACCGTTTTCTCACAGATAAAGGTGATGGCCGATGCCAGAAGGAATATTGTAAGGAGGTAATAGTAGCGCTTGCGGTCCTGGAACACCATGCTGTTGGTGAAATACACCACAAGGTATAGGATTACCACAAGGGCCAGGGCCAGAAGGAGATTACCAAAATACAGGAGCACCCTGGGGCCGCTGTAGCCGTAAACCTTGTTGTATTCCTCCTTGTAGCTGTCAAGGATCTGGGCTATCTCAGAGGTAACGATCTCCCCGCGGGAGACAATCTTTTCATCGGCCTTGACATACCCAAGGGTTGGAGAAATATAGTCTGACGAACCCGCGTGCGTGAGTTCCGTCATTGTCTTGTCAAAGATAAGGTTTGGAACTATGGCCGAATAGACGCCGGTGCGGCGGAAGAGGGAATCCAGGTTTACGGAAGGATAGGTCTTTGCCACCATTGCCACAAGTTGGTCCCGGGCCTCCGACACCTTATAAACCTCGCTGCGGGGATACTGATGTGCCCTCTTGTCTTTCTGGACAGATATAAGTTCCGTTGAGATTTCTGCCGATCCCCTGTCAAGTTTCACGCGGGCATCTGAGATTAC
>JAEEGH010000795.1_pt1 | contig 98745 bp, 78 predicted proteins | sample 9134181 | NCBI WGS metagenome assembly JAEEGH01 (sample SAMN16246544, study PRJNA631951) | gut metagenome | biome: gut microbiome; feature: rumen; material: DP-attached | host: Bos | place: Iran: Karaj | collected 2018-10 | reverse complement strand
GGCGCTTGCCAGCATAGATTTTCGGCGTGATTTCGCCCACGATGAGAATCATGGAGGTGACAATCACCGCTTCCAAAAGGAAGGCTGCCACGGGATAGTTCACCATGTCGAACAGTAGCGCCATGATATAGGTCGACAGCAAGGTGATGGTGACATTCACGAAGTTGTTGCCAATCAGGATGGTGGCCAACAGAGTTTTGGGTTTCTCACGGAGCTTCAGCACAAGTTTGCTTTTGGCATCGGTGCTCGATTCAAGGTCTTCTACATCAGCGGGTTGAAGTGAGAAAAAGGCTGTTTCGCTACTCGAAATCAAGGCTGAGGCGATGAGTAATAGAACAAGTACCACCAATCCAATGATGGCACCTATGGGTTGTTCAGAAAATCCTTTGTAAAAGTTGTTTGAAACAACGGTGAGAAGTCCTATGAGAGGGTCAGGGTCAGGTGTTTCCAAAATATCGTGTTTTATGTTTTGCGCGGCAAAATTACAAAATAATTCTGAAATGGCGCATTATTCCGTTAAAATGGCAGGTCATTGCCCTCGTCTTGGGTGGGTGCTTGAGGGGTATAATCCGGTGCAGGCTCGGGAGCAGGAGCGTATGGTTGACCGTAAGACGATTGTTGTGCAGGACGTGCGGGAGCCATCTGCATCATCTTATCAGCGTGCACTTCGGTAACATAGCGTACAATGCCTTGTTGGTCGGTGTATTGGCGGGTTCTCAGTTTGCCTTCCACGTACATCAGGTCTCCTTTGGCGTAGTTGCGGCGTCCTTCGGCGATGTCGTTGGCGAGGTTGCCCCATACCACGATATTGTGCCAGTCAGTTTGCTCCACCCAGTTGTTGTCGCGGTCGCGATAGCGTTCGGACGTGGCCAATGTGGCGGATATTTTGCGGTTGCCGTTTTCGAAGGTGGTTACATCAGGGTCTTTTCCAAGACGGCCAATAAGGATGACTTTGTTCAAGCTTGCCATAGTGTAGTGTTTTTAATTGTTTAAGTATAAGTCGATTAAGCGTGGGATAGGATATTTTATCAATTCCGTTTCAGCCGTCAAAAATAAATCTTTTGTTTCAATCCGCAACAATTTTTTTTCAAGTTTTATTTCGATGAACTGGGCAAGGATGGTTCTGTGCGTTAGTTTGTGGGTAAATACGGGTGAGACTTTGACTATGGTAAAAGGCTTGTTTTCAATAAGTTGTTGGAATTGTTCCGAGGCAATGACTTCTTCCACTGACATCGGTTGCTCGCTTTCGATACAGGGGAAGTCATAGAGGTTGCGCCAGATATCGTTACCGCTGCGTTTGTGCAAATAAATGCATCCTTTAATCTTGATAACCAAATAATTGAAATGTCTTGTAGTGACCTTGACCTTTTGCAGTTTCACAGGGCGTTGCATTACGGTTTGGAGGGCGAAGGCCATGCATTGGGTTTGTAGCGGGCATAGCATACAACTGGGATTTTTGGGCGTACAGTGCAAAGCACCAAATTCCATCAGGGCTTGGTTGTGGAGGCCGGGTTGCTCGCGGTTGAGCAGTTCATCGGCAAGTTGGGTGAAGAGTTTTTGGCCCTCATTAATATTAATAGGTGTGTCGATGTCGTAGAGTCGGGACAAAACGCGGTACACATTGCCGTCGACTACGGCATGGGGCAGGTTGAAGGCTATGGACGCGATGGCTGCGGCGGTATAGTCACCAATACCATGCAATTTTTTAAGTTGTTCAAAATCAGCGGGAAATTGTCCTCCGAATTGTTCTAAGATCTGTCTTGCGCATTTGTGTAGATTTCGGGCACGCGAGTAATAACCAAGCCCTTGCCACATCTTCAGCACTTCCTCTTCCGAGGCGTTCGCGAGGTCGGTCGCTGTGGGCCATTTCTCGATGAAACGCAGGTAATAGTCCATGCCTTGGATGACGCGGGTCTGTTGCAGGATGACCTCGGAAAGCCATACTTGATAGGGCGTCGGGTCGTGTCGCCAAGGGAGGTCACGGCGGTTTTCGGCATACCAATTAATTAAGGTGTCTTGTATGATACTCGTCATTGTTCTTGAGGCGAAATTCTTTATTTATAACTCATTAGAAGAAAAATTTTGCATTAATAGGGTCTGCGTATTGAAAATGTTCGTACCTTTGCCGCAAATTTACAACAAACATTATAACTAACCATTAAATAAGAGAAAAAATGACAAAAGCAGAAATCGTTGCTGAAATCGCAAGCAAGACCGGCATTGAAAAAGGTGCTGTCCAGAATGTTGTTGAAAACTTCATGGAAGTTGTGAAGAACGCCATGGCAAAGGGTGAGAACGTTTATCTGAGAGGCTTCGGCAGCTTCATCATCAAGACGAGAGCTGAGAAGACCGGCCGCAATATTGGCAAGAACATCGCCATCACTATCCCTGCCCACAAGATTCCGGCCTTCAAGCCTGCTAAGACCTTCATGAACGCTGTTAAATAAGAATCAACTAGTAAAATCTTTATACTATGCCAAACGGTAAGAAACACAAAAGACACAAGATGTCAACGCACAAGCGCAAAAAACGCTTGAGAAAGGACAGACACAAGAAGAAATAAGCTCTTCTTGAGCCTAAACACGACAATAACACAGCATTGGATTATACCATTGTTGTGTTATTGTTTTATCAATCAAATTGTTAACCCCAAAGTAAAACACTATGTCTGAAGAACAACAGCAAGAGGTTGTGGAAGTAAAGACGGTGACGCGCGACTTGGTTATCAACTCGCACGCTTCTGAGGTTGACATCGCTCTTCTGGAAGACAATTCGCTTGTCGAACTTCACAGAGAAAAGACCAACAACCAGTTTGCAGTTGGTGACGTTTACCTGGGTAGGGTCAAGAAGATTTTGCCGGGCCTCAACGCAGCCTTCGTTGATGTGGGCTATCCCAAGGAGGCTTTCCTGCATTATCTTGACCTCGGCCTTCAGGCCAATTCGCTGATCAAGTACAAGAAGGCAGTCGTCGGTGGCGATGATGTGGCCATGGACAAGTTCAAGCTTGAGCCCGACCTGCCCAAGAACGGCAAGATTGGAGATTTGCTCAACGTGGGCGACCTGCTTCCCGTACAAATCGCCAAGGAACCTATCCATACCAAAGGACCGAGAATCACCGCCGAGGTCTCTTTCGCGGGCCGTTATCTCGTCCTCGTTCCTTTCTCCAACCGCATTTCGGTATCCCAAAAAATCCGCAGCAGCGAAGAACGTAACCGTCTCCGCCGCCTCATACAGAGCATCAAGCCCGCCAACTATGGTGTCATCATCCGCACCGTCGCCGAAGGCAAGAAAGTGGCTGACCTCGATGCTGACCTCAGGGCGCTCATCGACAAATGGGAGCAGTGCATCATCGAGATGAAGAAGATGACCACCTTTGGCAGGATGGTCAGCGAGATGGACCAGACCAGCGTCATGCTGCGTGATTTGCTCAACGAGTCGTTCAACAACATCCACGTGAACGACGAGAAACTCTATGAAGAGATCCAGAAAAACATTCGGACCTTCGCACCGCAAAAAGCTGACATTGTGCAACTTTACAAAGGCAAAGAGCCCATCTTTGACTATTTCAACGTTACCAAGCAAATCAAAGGCTTTTTCGGTAAGATCGTCACCATCAGAAACGGTGTCTACCTTGTCATCGAGCACACCGAGGCCATGCACGTCATAGATGTGAACAGCGGCCATCGGGTGAACAAGGAGAATTCGCAGGAAGACAACGCTTTTCAGGTCAACATTGAAGCTGCCAAGGAGATCGCGCGCCAGCTGCGTCTGCGCGACATGGGCGGCATCATCATCGTCGACTTCATCGACATGCACGAAGCCAAACACCGCAAGGATTTGTTTGACGCCTTGGTCGAGGCCATGTCGCACGACCGCGCCAAACACACCATCCTTCCTCCGACGAAGTTTGGCCTTATTCAAATCACACGTCAGCGCGTACGTCCCGAAACGGAGGTGCAGGTGCAGGAGAAATGCCCTGTCTGCGCCGGCGAAGGCAAGATTCGCCCCGCCATCCTCTTCATTGACGAGATCGAAAACCACCTCAAGTACCTCATGGTCGACCAAAACGAGAACCACTTGACCTTACAGGTGCATCCCTTCATCTATTCCTACCTCTGCATAGATGGTCTGTTTTCGATTCGCCGCAAATGGATGAAGAAATACGGCAAGAAATTCAAGGTGCAGTCGATGCCCGAATTCCACGTATTGCAGTACAACTTCCTTAACGCCAACGGCGACGACATCAAACTTTAAGGAATTACTGCCACAAAAAACCTCGAAAAACCGTCCCGTTTTGGGGCGGTTTTTTTTGTTGTGTCGCTCTCTATCACCAAAAATAGTAGGGACAACCCTCTTTTTCATTGTTTATTATATTGTTGATTATCAATTTAAACCGATAAGGACAATCCAAAAAAGTAGGGACATGGCCTTGTAGAGCCCCCTTTACCTCTTGACAAACGTTTTTTCTGTATATTTTTGCGTCAGAGAAAAGGACACGCTTTGCGTCACTGCGAGGAACGAAGCAGTCTAGACATGAAGCTTTCTTATCTGGATTGCTTCGTCGTTCCTCCTCGCAATGACGCGAAGCGGACGAAAAGTCTGAGTAAAACAGTAGAGTCATGAAGACAAACTTGAAATTACTAATCCTTATCGCAGTAGCCTTAGCATTGGCGGCTTGCGACAGCCAGACGAAGCGGATTGAACAGGCACAAGCCTTCTATGAAGAAGGTGTGCAACTCCGTGAGCAACGTCGCTCAGAAGAGGCTGCTGAGAAGTTCCTGCAAGGCTTGTCATTGGTGCAGCGTTCCGATAAGACCATGGAAGCCATCCAGCTGGAAGGTCAACTCAGCGACAACCTTGGCGCCATGTACTTCAAACACGAGCTTTTTGTGGATGCTTTAGAGCAACACCAACGGGCTTTGAGCTGTTTCCGCCAGACCAACGACTCCACCGGTATGATGAACGCATACCGTAATAGTGGACGTGATGTACGGGCACAGAAACAATATACCCAAGCCATGCAATACTACGACTCGGCTTTCCGCATTGCCACCTTCGTGAAGGACACCGCTATGCTGAGTGACCTCTATTTAGAGATGGGGCGCGACTACTATATGGAGACAGGCAACTTCGCCAAAGGCATCGAGAGCGTCAACCAAGCTTTGGAAATCGGTCTCAGCGACAACGACACCGACATCGCCCACATGACCTTGGGCATCCTCTATTATTACTCGCGCGAAAACGAGAAGGCAAAGTCCTACTTGAACCAAGCCCTCCGCAGCGAGCGTGCCGGACTGAAAATGTCTGTCTATCAAACGCTATATGCCATTGCCTACAGCGAGGGCGACTACCAACAAGCAGTGAAATACCACACGCATTTTTCAGACAACTTGGTGCAAGCCGATGCGGAGCACTCCAGTGAGACCATGCAAAGAATCAAGGCGGAATATGAGTTGAAAGCCCAACAAAGCGAATTGGAGAGCCTGCACCGTAACCGCGACTTGAAGCTGTATTTGATTATCGCCTTGTCGGTGATTGCCTTGCTCATCATCCTGCTGATTGTGAGGAAGATTATCAGCGACCACAAACTGGAGATGGAACAGTTTGGGCGGCAAGTGGAGCGTGACCAAAACCGCATCCATGAGTTGGTGAGCGATATGGAGACGCTCATTCGCACCAACGACGAGCTGCGTCGCAGCCAGCAGACCCTCCCGCATAAAGATTTCATGATGATTGAGAAAATCATGGCACGCAACAAGATCATGGCCACCGCCCAAGCGCTCAGCGAGGAAATCAATGCCGACTCGCTCGACTTCGAGCTGACCGACAACGACTGGAAGGACTTCATCAGCTTGACGGACTTGATTTTCGACGGCTTCTCGCATCGCCTTCTCGAACTCTATCCCAAGCTTGGCAAGTGGGATGTGCGCATTTGCTGCCTTTCCAAGAACGGCTTCTCCAACCAGGTGATTTCCATTCTTTTAGACACCCAAACGGACTCATACTATAAACGTAAAACCCGCATAAAACAGATGAAAATGGACCTCGGAGATGACAAACGCTCTTTTGAGGAAATTGTGAATGCCGTATGACACACTTCAATTAAAACATAAATTAATCATAATAACCAACCCATTAAAAACACACCCCTATGAAAAAAATTCTACTACTTTCAATGAGCCTTGCATTAGGTTTTTGTGCATTTGCGCAACAGCGTATTGCCAAGAGCGACATCCGTCAAGCCACGGTGAAGGCTGCGAAGGTTATAGTGGGTAACGAAACCATCAACCCCACACCAGCCAATTTCGTTCCACAAACTGCTAAGAGCGTTGTGGTCAATAGGTATGATGATATTTCAGACTATGAAACCATGATGACTACGTATGACCTTCAGTCCAACCATTTCTGCTCCAACCGTATGTATCAGCTACCTAATGGCTCGGTCGGTATAGTCGCCATATTATCGCACGAGGCCAACCAAGCGGCTTCTGACCGTGGTACGGGATACAACTTCTACGATGCCGAAATAGGCGATTGGTTTGGTATGCCTGAATCCTGTATCGAACCCATTAGAACGAGTTGCCCTACCATCGCTCAGTGGGGCGAGAGAGGAGAAATCCTCATTTCACACACACCCATGCGTTGCTGGACTAGAGAGATTGCCGGCGAAGGCGAATGGGAATACAGAGGCGAACTCCCCAGTGCTCCCGAAGGCTATCCTTACGCTGACGAAGCTGCGTGGCCGAGAGTTGTCACTTCGGGTGATAATCACAACATTATCCACGTGATTGGTGATATCCAACACCAAGTCAGCAGCGATGAAGCGTACAACCATCAGGTCTATCTCCGTTCGGAAGATGCGGTGAACTGGGAAATCAGTTATGGTCCTCTAGCTGATGTCGGTTATGAGTCAGGTAGCTTCTCATCCGACGACTATGCCATTGCAGCCAACGGTCATACTGTGGCTATCCTTTACACAGGTTCTTTGACCAACAGCGTTTGGATGTTCAAGTCAACCGATGATGGTCTGACCTGGGAATCAAGAAGAGTTTGGGAAGACCCTTACGAAGGCATCGATTTAAGCGATCCCAATTTAGCTTACACTGACACACTGTTTAGGCCTATGAATGGCGCCATCGCTATCGACAACAATGACGTTGTCCATGTGGCTCTCAACACCTTTGAGATGGCACATTGGGCAGATACCGACCCTGGTTACTACGACTACTTCTATGGCCGTACCGTTGACGGTATTCTCTATTGGAACGACGCCCAAGAAGGTCCCATTGCCGACACCTATCACGAGGAGTATGTCGGCACTCCATTAGAAGAGCACTTTGCCAATCCCAATCCCCATCATGCTGCACGTCTCTGGTGGCCTGACCCGGATGCCCCTGGCTATTTCAGAATGGATCCTAACTCTACCAAATGGATTGGTTACATCCCGATGAATGAAGGCTATGATTGGAGCAATGACCTTTTCTACAATGAAGCCGAGTATCATCAGTTGTTCTATGGGGCTTCAGGTCATCCAGCGCTTTCGTGCGACCCCTATGGCAACCTTGCCTGCGCCTTCTCAGCACCTTGCGTCAGACGGCTCGACGACGATGGCACTCACTACTACAGAAGCATTTATGTGAGCTATCGCGATGTTGAAAGAGGCTACTGGGATCAAGTCGTTGACGACCTCACCGACGAAGATGTCAACTTCATGTTCCTCTACTCCGACAACCTCTTCACGCTGAGCGTTAACAACACCGTCAACCCTGGCGAGTTCTGGTTCGGGTTCCAAAGCGATGATCAAATTGGTATGTACTTTGGTAACGGACAATACACCGCTTCTGAAAACATCATCCACGCCACCAAAATTACTAAATCGATGTGGATTCCTGCCGGTCGCGAATGGTACTACGAAATCGAGAATGAGAATGGTAGCATCACCTACCAATATATGTATCAGGCTGGCGACTCCATAATCAACAATGATACTGCGCATATCCTTGTGAAAATCAATACGCTATATGACAAGGAATTGTATGACGAGGTAACACACGAGTATGTCTATGAGCGTGACGGCAAATTGTATTGGTGGAACAAGACCTTAGGTATGTTCACCGTGCTGTATGATTACAGTGCCGAAGTGGGCGACGAGTGGGAGATTAAGGTGGGGTCGGAAAGCCTCATGATGCATGTGGATGCGGTGGAAAACATTGAATATGAGGGCAGGACGTATAGGATGCTGCACGTAAGCGACCCCGATGACCTCTTCAGCGGCAATATTGTGTGCGGCATCGGGCATCTCACCAGCTTCTTCCCCGAGCGGTTGATGCGTAACGAGGAAGGTATGCGTGTGGAGGGTCTGCGCTGTTACTGGGTTGATTTTAAACTGGCCTTCAAATATGGCGAAGAGGACTGCGATGCGATATACAGCGACATACATGGCGTGGAGGAGGACGTCCCTTCGGCTCCTTCGACAGACCTGGTGGTTTATCCTAATCCTACCAACGGCGTTTTGTTTGTAGAGACGCGATTAATCGCGTCTCTACCAGACCAAACCTACCGCATTACCAACCTGATGGGCCAAACCCTGTTGACAGGCCAAATCACGTCCGAGATTCAACAGATTGATGTGACGAATTTGCCCGAGGGAATGTGTTTCATTACCTTTGCAGGTGAAACGCAGAAATTTATGGTGCGGTAAAAACACGTTCTTAAATTCAACTCCTGAAAGCCTGCCTCCCAATGAGGTGGGCTTTTTTATGTTGTCAGTTTTTTTATTACTTTTGCACCCAAATTAAATCAATTATGGCAAAAGACATCGTATTAAGCGGCATCCGCCCCACTGGAAACCTTCACCTCGGCAACTACTACGGCGCCGTGCGCAGCTTCGTAAAGATGCAGGAAGACTACAACTGCTACTTCTTCATCGCCGACTGGCATTCGCTGACCACGCACCCCACGCCTGAAAACATACAGAAGTCGGCACGCACCATCCTGGCCGAATACTTGGCCTGTGGTATTGATCCTGAAAAGGCCACCATATACATCCAAAGTGATGTGCCGGAAACCATAGAACTATACCTCTACTTCAACATGAACGCCTACATCGGCGAGTTGGGTCGCGTGACGACCTTCAAGGAAAAGGCCCGTCAACAGCCTGACAATGTGAACGCTGGCTTGTTCACCTATCCTACACTGATGGCTGCCGACATTTTGCAACATCGTGCCAAATGGGTGCCCGTGGGCAAGGATCAGGAGCAGAACATGGAGATGGCACGCAAGTGCGCCCGCCGCTTCAACAATATTTACAAGGTGGAGTTCTTCCCAGAGCCGCAGAACTACTACTTCGGTGGTGACGCCATCAAGGTGCCTGGTCTCGACGGCAGCGGCAAGATGGGTAAGAGCGACGGCAACTGCATCTACCTCTTCGAAGATGAAAAGACCATGCGCAAGAAGGTCATGCGTGCCGTCACCGACAGCGGCCCGACTGAGCCTAATAGCCCCAAGCCCGAGGTCATCCAGAACCTTTTCACGATGATGAACATCGTCAGCGAGCCTGAGACGGTGAAGTACTTTGACGAGAAGTGGAACGACTGCTCCATTCGTTATGGTGACATGAAGAAACAGCTGGCAGAAGACCTCGAAAAGACGGTCGCTCCCATCCGTGAGCGCATAATCGAGTTCTCATCTGATACCGAACGCCTCGACCGCATTGCCCGTATGGGTGCCGAAAAGGCCCGTGAGAGCGCGGCGAAGACCTTGAACGAGGTGAGGAAGATTATTGGGTTTAGAACATATTAATGCTTGTAGAGACGCGATTAATCGCGTCTCTACCAACATCACACAATGGGCGATTTCATTACATACGAAAAAATACCCGAACGCGCGGTGCTCATCGCTGTGGCCTCAAAGCAGCAAAGCCGCGAGCGCACTGAGGAATACCTGGATGAGCTGGCTTTCCTGCTGGAAACGGCGGGTGGTGTTCCCGTGGCGCGTTTTGTGCAGGCTATGGACCATCCGAGTAGCGTCACCTACCTCGGCTCGGGCAAGCTAGAGGAGATTCATCAGTACATTAAGGCGGAGAACATTGAGATTGCTGTCATTGATGATGAGCTGAGTGCCACGCAAGCCCGTAACATGGAGCAGGCGTTGGAATGCCGTGTGCTCGACCGTACCAGCCTCATCCTCGACATCTTTGCCTCTAATGCCCATACGGCACATGCCAAAGCGCAGGTGGAATTGGCACAGTATCAGTACCTTCTGCCGCGCTTGACTCGTATGTGGACCCACTTGGAACGTCAACGGGGAGGTATCGGTATGCGCGGCCCCGGTGAGACCCAGATCGAGACTGACCGTCGTTTGATTTTGGATCGCATTGCCCTGTTGAAGGAGAAATTGAAAGATATCGACAAGCAGAAGACCGTGCAGCGCAAAAACCGTGGCAAGTTGGTGCGTGTGGCTTTAGTTGGCTATACCAACGTGGGCAAGTCGACCATTATGAACTTGCTGAGCAAGTCGGAGGTCTACACGGAGAACAAACTCTTCGCTACGCTCGATACCACGGTGCGCAAGGTGGTGGTGGATAATCTACCGTTCCTACTGTCTGACACGGTCGGATTTATCCGCAAGTTGCCGCATCATTTGGTGGAGTCGTTCAAGAGCACTTTGGATGAGGTGCGCGAGTCGGACATTCTGCTGCATGTGGTTGACATCTCGCATCCTGACTTTGAAGCGCAAATGGAGGTCGTCAACCAGACTTTGGCCGAGTTGGGTTGCGCCGACAAGAAGACCATCGTCGTCTTCAACAAGACCGATGCCTACACTTGGGAAGAGAAAGACCCTGACGACTTGACGCCGCCCACCAAACGCAACGTCTCCTACGAGGAGCTGAAGCAGACTTGGATGGCCAAGATGAACGAAAACTGCATTTTCATCTCCGCCAAGAACCGCGACAACTATCAGGAATTCAGGGATTTGCTCTACAAGGAAATCCGCGATATGCACGCGATTCGGTATCCATACGATAGTTTCCTCTATTAACCTTACTCCCAAAACTCCCAATTCTTAATTCTCAATTCTCAATTCTTAATGCATCTCATCGACACCCATACCCACGTTTACGACCATCAGTTTAGCCTTGACCGCGATGCGGTTATGCAGCGTGCCTTGGATGTTGGTGTCAAAATGATGCTCCTTCCCAATGTGGATGCCTCGACCATCGCACCTATGCTCGAATTGCATGAGCAATATCCCGACTGCACCCGCGTAATGATGGGCTTGCAGCCCGAGGAGGTCAAGGAAGACTATAAGGAAGTGCTATCCCAAATGGAAAAGGAATTGGAGCGCGGCATTTATGTCGGAGTGGGGGAGGTTGGCCTTGATTTCTATTGGGATGCGACTTACGAGAAGCAACAACTAGATGCCTTCGAGACCCAATTGGACTGGGCCAAACAACTCGGCCTGCCGCTCTCCATTCATTGTCGTAATGCCTTCGACAAGATGGTGAAGATCCTTGAACAGAAACAAGATGGCGGCCTGCGTGGCATCATGCATTGCTTCACAGGTACGGAGGAAGAAGCCAAAGTCTATCTTGAGTTGGGCTTTCATCTCGGTTTGGGTGGAGTGACCACCTATAAAAACTGTGGCGTAAAGGACTATTTGCCCAATCTGCCTTTGGATAGGATTGTTTTGGAGACAGATGCGCCTTATTTGGCTCCCGTTCCTTGCCGTGGCAAGCGCAACGAGCCGGCATTCTTGGTTCATACTGCGCAGAAACTTGCTGAAATACTGCAAACCTCTTTGGAAGAATTCGCTGCCGTGACTACGGCTAATGCGAAAAACTTGTTTCGGCTTTGATGTCGCTTTGCGTCACTGCGAGGCATTACTCTTACCCATTTACCCTCATGGCGGAGAAGCATCCGCCATCCCCCTGCGCTAAAAGGAATTCCTGTCGCGTAGGGGATTGCGGGTCAAGCCCGCAATGAGGGGATATGGTGTGGGGCTTGGTCTTTCTTCGTGAAAAGTAGTGCAAAAAAAAGGTCGCCGACTTGCGCCGGCGACCCGCCATTATGAAGATAAAAAAACAACTGTTGTTCAATTAAATTATCCGCACTTGGAGTATCCGCAGTTGCGGCAGTGCTTGCAGCCGTCTTCGAAGACGAGCTTCTCGCCGCAGGTGGGGCATTTCTCCTTTTCGTCAACCATGCCATCGGGCACGTATTTCTTCAAAGCACGGGCGATGCCGTTTTTCCAAGTGTTGATGCTCTCTTCCTCCACGTTCAAATTCTGTACCAATTCAATTACATATTGGATGGGCATGCCATGACGCAAGATGCCTGAGATGAGCTTGGCGTAGTTCCAATATTCCTTGTCGAACGAGCGTGACAAGCCTTGCATCATCACCTCATAGCCATCCTTGTCAGTGTAGCGGAAATCATAACGAGAGGTCTCGCCTTTGATTTTTTCCCTGATAATCGTGCCTTTTTCTATGTAAGGTGGCAGCAAGAAGTCCTCGGCCTTGCCCAAGAAGATTTCGTAAGGTTTGCCATGAAGCTTGCCAACAAAGGCAATCCACTTCTCGTAGTTGTTCTGGAAACGCACGATGTCGCATTCCAATTCCTTCGGACGTGGTGGGGCAGAGTTCTCGTGGATGTCATCGGGACGGGCACCGTCTTTGGTTTCTTTCTTTTCCTCTTTCTTCTCGTCTTTGGAAACCAGCACGCCGTCGCGGGAGCCGTCACGGTAGATGGTCATACCCTTGCAGCCACTCTCCCAAGCGGTCATATAAATTTGGCTGACAAGCTCTTCCGTTGTCTCCTTCGGCACGTTCACCGTCACGCTGATGCTGTGGTCGACCCATTTCTGCATCGAGCCTTGCATCTTCACCTTATTCACCCAGTCGATGTCGTTGGCAGTGGCCTTGTAGTACGGTGATTTGGCGATGATGGCATTGAGTTTCTCATCGTCGTATTTCAGCACCTCGTCAACGTTGTAGCCGTTCACCTCAAGCCAAGTGATGAACTTGTGGTGGAACACATTGTATTCCTCAAATGAGTTGCCTGTCACATCGGTGAAGGTGACGTTGACATCTTTGTCGTTGGGGTTCACCTTACGGCGGCGTTTGTAGGCCACCATGAAGACGGGCTCGATGCCTGAGGTCGTTTGGGTGCAGATGCTGACAGTGCCTGTGGGGGCGATGGTCAGCATAGCGATGTTGCGACGGCCCACACGACACATCTTTTGGTAGAGGTTCTCATCCAAGGCGCGCAGACGTTGGATAAAGGGATTGTTTTCTTCGCGCTTGGCATCAAACATCGGGAACTTGCCGCGTTCTTCTGCCAAATTGACAGAGGATCGGTAGGCATTGTAAGCCAATAGCTTCTGAATCTCGGTGGAGAAAGCGATAGCCTCGTCTGAGGCGTAACGTTTGCCCAAGGCGGCGAGCATATCGCCTTCGGCGGTGATGCCGATACCTGTGCGGCGGCCTTGCAGACACTTCTCCTTGATGTGTTTCCACAAGTTGGCTTCGGTGCGTTTCACCTCATCGTCTTCGGGGTCGGCTGCGATTTTGGCCAAGATGCCATCCACCTTCTCGATTTCAAGGTCGACGATGTCGTCCATCATACGCTGGGCTATGGCCACGTGTTTCGAGAATAGCTGGTGATTGAAGCGTGCCTCAGGCGTAAACGGATGGTCGACATAACTATAGAGGTTGATTGCCAACAGGCGGCAGCTGTCGTAGGCGCAAAGCGGAATCTCACCGCAGGGGTTGGTGCTCAAGGTCTTGAAGCCGAGGTCAGCATAACAATCGGGAATGGACTCTCGGATGATGGTGTCCCAGAACATCACGCCAGGCTCGGCCGACTGCCATGCGTTGTGGATAATCTTGTTCCACAAGGCACGGGCGTCAATCTCCTTGGTGTATTTCGGGTTGGGTGAATCAATAGGATATTGCTGAACGAACGGCTTGTTCTCCTTAACGCATTGCATGAACTCATCCGTGAGGCGCACCGAGATGTTGGCGTTGGTGATGCGGCCTTGGGTCATCTTTGCATCGATGAAAGCTTCCGAGTCGGGGTGCTTGATGCTGATGGTCATCATCAGGGCGCCACGGCGACCGTCTTGGGCCACCTCCTTCGTGGAATTGGAAAAACGTTCCATGAAAGGTACCACGCCAGTGGAGGTGAGGGCGCAGTTCTTGACAGGACTGCCCGTAGGACGGAGATGCGACAGGTCGTGACCCACGCCACCACGACGTTTCATTAGCTGCACCTGCTCTTGGTCGGTCTTCATAATACCGCCGTACGAGTCGGAGTCACCGTTGTTGCCGATGACAAAGCAGTTCGACAGCGACGAAATCTGAAAATCGTTGCCGATGCCCGTCATTGGGCTGCCTTGAGGCACGATGTAACGGAAGTCTTTCAGTACCTCGTAAATTTCTTCTTCCTTCATTGGGTTGGGATAACGGCGTTCGATGCGAGCAATTTCTCGGGCGATGCGGTGATGCATGTCGTCGGGGGTGAGCTCGTAGATGTTGCCGTCGCTGTCCTTGAGTGCGTATTTGTTTGCCCATACATCACCAGCCAAAGCGTCACCATGGAAATATTCCTTGGCGGCGGCCTTTACTTCTTCGATGGGATGGGCATGATACTCGACTTTAGTGGCTTCTTTTTTTTGCTCTTTGTCAACCACCTGAACTTCATCCTGACTCTCAATCTGCTCGGCCGCGAAAGTGGTGTTTTTCCGCGACTCGATGATCTTGTCGTAAGGGTGAACTTCAACTGGGGCCTCTTGAGCTTCCTCAATGCCACTAAACAAGTCTCCGTCCAATTCCAACTGCGTGGGGTTTGATCGCATCTTGCTGGTATTTAAACTTTTGTGGGTAATACAATGGCGCTTTTTCTGACGCTCGTTCAGTTTGCGAAATTAAGAAAGAAGCAGATATGTCGCTCCAAAAAATTGACTTTTTAGAGTGTATTTTATCAACAAAGGATGTTGATAAGTTTTTTGATTTTGATTGTCAAAAGGATATAAAAAAATGAAAGAAATTGGCACACCGTAGAGACGTTTCAGGAAACGTCTCTATAGACGACATTTATTTTTTCAGCTGTTCCATCGCAAAAGCATAAGCCCCGACAGCCACTGCCGAAGAGGTACCGAGGGCGGTAATGCCAACACCTACGCGTTTGCTCGGGTCATACCAAACCTCTTGCTCGCTGAAGGGTACTTTGACCATCTTGCCCGATTTCTCGGTAAAGCGTTTTAGGTCTTCTGTATCCATCAAATTGTATACTTCGGTTTCCATTCGGGGAATGACATTCCCGTTCACTTGGTAAGGCTCGTTCATCTTGCTGATGAGCATAGGCATGAACACAGGCCATGCACCCGAGAGTCCGCCACCGATGACCACGAGACCGTCGGTGAAGCGCAATCCGTTGCAGAGCACATCGGCCAACACGGTGGTCAGCTCATCCCAGGCTTTCAATGCAGCACCCTTGTTGCCGGGTTGTTCGCCTTGGGCAATCTTGAAGATGTCGTAGGGTTGTGGTGCCTCGTCGAAGGCGATGCTTGTCTCACGGGCGTACACGCGGCGAACGGCACGGATGCTGACGCTGTCTTCAGCGATTGTGTTGGGATAGAGACAGTTGCGCGAGCACCAAATCTCACCACCAGCCGAATTGTCACCGTTGAGCAACACCTTATTAATAACTATGCCACCGCCGAAGCCCGTTCCGAGGGTCACACCGAAGAGGTTCTTGTAGCGTTTCGGGTTGCCTTGCTCTTCCAAAGTCTTGTTCACTTCGGGTAGCAGGCCGCTAAGGGCTTCTCCATAGGCAAAGAGGTCACCGTCGTTATTGATGAAGACAGGCACGTGAAACTCGTTTTCAAGCACTTGCTTCAATGGCACGCCGCCACGGAAGGTGGGCAAGTTGGGCAGGTCGCCGATGATGCCGTTGGGATAGTCGGCTGGGCCGGGGAAGCAGAAACTGATGGCCGTGGCTTTGCAGCCGCAGCGTGTCTCACATTCGTGGAATCCAGTGATGAGTTTTTGTAGTACCTCTTCAAGTGTAGGTGCGGCAGAAGGAATGGTGAAAGGTTCGATGATTTCGCGGGCGTCTTGCACGGCAGAAAACTTGAACCCTGTGCCGCCGGCATCGAGGATGAGGATAACGGGAGTGTTATTCATGTTGTTTGGCTTTTAATGACGGATTGTAGAATTTTTCCACCCATAGCACCCACATGATGAAGATGATGAGGTAGAAGAAAAACTTGAAGATATAATCGTGACCGAGGTGGAACGTGTTGATGTCGTTGCCCATAAAATGGATGTTGATATTGGGCCACGCAATCTGCATAAGCAGGATGCCACAAATGCGTACCACATTGGTCCATTCGATGATGACCAAACCAGCAGGGATGTACCACAGCTTGTGCTTCCAAGGTCCAGGGAAAAGGATCATGAGGAAAAGCCAATGCATCCATTGCTTCAGGCTGGCACATTCAGGCGCGATGACTACACGAGCCAAGCCGCCGTCTTCGTTAATGGCACTAATAACCCTTTTTGGGGTGAAGGTGGTAATATCAATGCAGAAAATATGGTCAAGCACCCAACAGGATTGGCTATAGACCAAGTCGACAGACCAATACATCAGTTTTTCAACCAACTTTCCAACAGGCCAATAGCCTAAGGCCTGCCAACCCAAATAGAGATAGTGGAAGCTGATTATCAATATAATAAACAGTCCTACATTGACTGTGCTACGGTTTTTCGGGTTCTTGCAATAGGCTTTAATATGCTCGAGATTCATGGAAAGAATTTTGGGGCGAAAATACGAAATAAATGAATTATCCGTACCTTTGCATCTCAAAAATAACGGAAATATGGAAAACGACACCATAACCGCTCAGGTTTCTGAGACGATACAAGACACATCCGCACTCGCTACTGTGACTGAAGGCATCCACAAGATGACGACAACGCCTGTCTCGGAATGGCTCCCCGATTTGGTGAAGACTTATGTTGTTCCTTTGGGACTAAAGATAATAGCCGCCATTGTTGTACTCATTTTGGGGCGTTGGATTATCAAATTGATCAAAAGATGGATGGCTAAAGGGTTGATGAGCCGCCATGGCGATGCCACTTTGCATAGTTTCCTGTCCAATTTGGTCGCTGTGGTGCTGAATTTCTTCCTCATCATGGCCATTGTTGGCATTTTGGGAATTAATACGTCGTCATTGGTGGCGTTGTTGGCCTCGGCGGGATTGGCTGTGGGTATGTCGTTGGGTGGCACGTTACAGAATTTTGCTGGTGGTGTGCTGATTATCATGTTCCGACCTTTCAAGGTGGGTGACTTTATTGCCGCACAAGGAATGGAAGGCAAAGTGAGCGAGATACAGATCTTCAATACGCACTTGTTGACAACGGACAACAAAGAGGTGATTTTGCCCAATGGAGCACTTGCCACAGGGGTGATGACCGTCTATTCGAAACAGGATACGCGCCGTGTCGATTGGGTGTTCTCCATTGCCTACGGTGATGACTACGACAAGGCAAAGACAGTGCTCCGCCGGTTATGCGATGAAGATCAATGCATCCTGAAATCTCCTGAGCCTTTCATCGAATTGATTAAGCTCAACAACAGCTCGGTCGACATTACAGTGCGTGCATGGGTCAATTCGGCGGATTACTGGCCTGTGTTTTTCAGCATGAACGAAAAGGTCTACAAGACCTTTGCTCAGGAAGGTTTGAATATCCCGTTCCCACAAATGGATGTCCACATGAAGGGCTGAACTTGAAAAAGTGGAGCGATTGCGATTTTTTTTGACACAATTTTTTCAGAAACGTTTTGGGTAAAGAAAAAAATTGTATTTTTGCAGCCCGTTAGAAAAAAGACAAGTGTAAATAATAAAGGATAAGAGTCATGTCAAAAGTTTGTCAAATTACAGGTAAAAAGGTGATGCACGGCAACAATGTTTCTCACTCCAACAAGAAGACCAAGAGAACGTTTGAACCGAATCTGAAAATCAAGAAGTTCTATGTTCCGGAATGGAATGAATGGGTTGTGCTGAAGGTCTCGGCTGCCGGTATGCGTACCATCAACAAGAAGGGTATCTACCAAGCCATTTTGGATGCTTCTGCAGAAGGTAACCTTGAGCGTTGGTAATCCATTGCCGATGTGAACCATATCAGAGCTGCTGTGCCTTGCGCAGCGGCTTTTTTGTTTGAATAGACTCCATTTCCCTTCGGACAGATAATATTTCCCGACAATTCTAGTTATCCATTCATGCGAGTGAAGTTCATCCTTATAGCATTCTTGCTGACCTCTCTGTTTGCTTCGGCTCAACAGCTGCCGACGGCTAAGGTCTACGGTAAGGTAATCGACGAGCAGGGCCATCCCATCGAAATGGCCAACGTGGTGGTGCCCGAGCTGTTGGTGGGCTACACGACCAACTCGCGAGGCTACTATGAATTGTCGTTGTTGTCGGATTCCACATGGACCATCCATTTCTCGTTTATTGGTTACGAGCAGAAGCAGGCCACGGTGCGGCTGAAAAGTGGTGAGAAGCGTAAGCTCGATATGGTGCTGCATTCCACCGCTACAGTGCTTCCCGATGCCGTCATCAGCGACCGTGGTACAGAGGCTTCAAGCTTGACGCGTTTAGATGCCAAACAAGCCACGATGCTCCCCACGATGGGTGGTGGAGTGGAAACCCTTATCAAGACCTTGCCTGGTGTGGTGTCGAACAATGAATTGAGTTCCCAATACCGTGTACGTGGCGGCAACTTTGATGAGAATTTGATTTATGTGAACGGCATCGAAATCTACCGTCCTTTCCTTGTCGGGTCGGGACAGCAGGAGGGATTGAGTTTCGTCAACTCGCAGTTGGTCAACAACATCGAGTTTTCGGCGGGAGGCTTCGCGGCTGAGTATGGCGACAAAATGTCATCGGTGCTCGATGTGACATATAAAACGCCTAAAGAAGCCGCTGGTTCTCTGAGTCTGAGCCTCTTGGGTGCTGAAGCCCACGTGGAAGGGGCGACGAAGAATGATAAGTTCAGTTATCTGGTTGGGGCACGTTACAAAAACACTGCCTTGGCTCTTGGTATGATGAATACCAAAGGCGACTACAAGCCCAATTTCACCGATGCGCAAGCCTTGTTCAATTACCAGTTCAATGAGAAATGGAGTCTGTCGTTTTTGGGCTATTATTCCAAGAATCGTTACATGCTGATTCCGCAAAATGCAAAAATCAACTTCGGCACTATCGACGTGCCGCTGCAACTGAATGTGTATTTTGGAGGTCAAGAGATTGACGACTATTCGACAGGCTTAGGCGCGTTTACCTTGTCGTACAAGCCCAATAAAGACTTGAACTTGAAATGGATAGCCTCGGCTTATTCTGCTTATGAGACCGAGACCTTCGATATTCGAGAGCAATATTTCTTCGGTGTGCGCAACACCTCTTTCGGATCCGAAGAGTTTGGTGAAGTGATTGAAAACCACGAAGTTGGAACGCTCACCAAACATGCTCGTAATGGTTTCTACGCCCAGGTCTACAACCTCGACCATAAAGGTCTATACGCCTTCGACAACAGCCTGCTGAAATGGGGTCTTCGTTTCCAGCATCAGAACATAGACGATGTGGTGGACGAATGGCAGATGATGGACTCGGCGGGCTATAGCCTGCCCCATGTCCCCGACATGATTGGCAGCTATCCTGATATTCTGCCCGAAATCGGAATGGACTTCGTGCACAAGACGCACAATTTGCTTTCTGTCAACAATCTTGACGGTTTTGTGCAGAACTCTTGGACAATCCCCTACAAAGAAGAAGGCGAGTTTGTCATCACGGGCGGCTTGAGGGCTAATTATTGGGGCTATAATAATAAGGTGTATATCAGTCCGAGGGCAGGTGTCGCCTATAAGCCTGAGAGCGAGAAGAATGAGACGGTGTATCGCCTGTCGGGCGGTGTATATAACCAGACACCATTTTATCGCGAGATTCGTAATCGTGATGGCAGTCTTTTCAAGGATGCCGAGGTGCAACGGTCGTATCAGATTGTGGCGGGCAATGACTTCAAGTTCCGCGCTTTCAACAGGCCTTTCATCCTGACCTCGGAACTGTATTTCAAATGGTTCACCCACGTCATTCCCTACGACATTGACAATGTACGTATTCGTTACTATGCCGACCAGTCGGCAAGAGCATATGCAACGGGTCTTGATTTCAAAGTGAATGGGGAGTTTGTGAAGGGCATTGATAGCTGGGCGAGTCTGTCCATCATGCAAACCAAAGAGGACATCCGTGGAGACTATTGTTTGGTGGATTTCGAAGGAAATCAACTGCCTTTCTATAATCATGCCGACGACCAAGTGGCCGACACTGTTGCTTTGGGTTGGCATTACCGTCCTTCTAACCAATTAGTCAACTTCTCCTTGTTCTTCCAAGATTACATCCCCAACGCTCCAACGTGGCGTGTCAATATGACATTGACTTTTGGCATGGGCTTGCCTATCAACGAGAATAACTCTGACTTTTATTCCACTTCGAGCCGCTATCCTGCCTATCGTCGTGTCGACATCGGCTTCAGCAAGCAGCTCATCAGTGAGGCTTCTAGTTTCAGCAAGGGTAACCCGTTGCGCTATGTGAGGAACATGTTTGTGAGCGTGGATGTCTTCAACTTGCTTGACATCCCGAATGTCATCTCTTACAACTGGGTGAAATACATCAATAACCAATACTACGGCGCGCCAAATTACCTGACGCCACGTTATGTCAACGTGAAATTAGTTATGGACTTTTAAAGAAAAAAGCGAGGTTTTGCCTCGCTTTTTTCATGATTAGTACATTGCTGTCATCTTAATCCATTCTCGCCCCTGGGCGCACATGTCCTCGACCTCTGAGACAGTCTTTGGAATCGGACGCCCGAGGATACGGCAGCCGTCTTCGGTGATGAGCAGGTCGTCCTCGATGCGGATACCACCGAAGTCCTTGTAAGTCTCTAGCTTCTCGTAGTTGATGAATTCCTTGAACTTGCCTTCGGCCTTCCACATATCAATAAGGGTCGGGATGAAATAGATGCCTGGCTCATCGGTGACCACGAATCCTGGTTTTAGGGTCTTGCCACAGCGCAATCCGCTGAAGCCCAACTTAGTGGAGCGCGGGGTGATGTCATCGTAGCCTACGTAAGTCTCGCCAAGGCCTTCCATGTCGTGTACATCCATGCCGAGCATGTGGCCGAGGCCGTGAGGCATGAAGAGCCAATGCGCTCCGTTCATCAAAGCCTCTTCGGTGTCACCCTTCATTAAGCCGACGCCTTTCAAGCCTTCAATCAGGGTGCGGCAGGCGAGGGTATGCATCTCTATATAAGGCATGTAAGGACGCGTGTTGGCTGCCACAGCTTGGTTGGCGGCAAGCACGATTTCATAAATCTCGCGCTGGCGTTGGTTGAATACGCCACCAACAGGCGTAGTACGGGTGAAGTCGGAGGCATAGTAGTTTTCCGTTTCGGCACCAGCATCGCACACCATCATGCGACCTTCCTTCAACACGTTGTGGTGACCGTGGTTGTGCAGGGTCTGGCCGTCCACGCTGAGGATGACGGGGAACGATACGGGACCACCTCCCGACAGCGAGAGGCCTTCCACCACGCCGGCAATCTCCTGTTCAATCATACCAGGCTTACACATCTTCATCGCGGTGGTGTGCATATAATAGGCGGTGTTGGCAGCGCGTTCCATCTCGGCGATTTCGAGTGCGCTCTTCACCTCGCGCATGGCGATGACGGCCTTGATGAGCTCAAGGCTGACATACTCCGACACCTTATTAATATTACAGCCAAGCCATTCGGCGCACTGAATCTTCGTGTCGGCGCGGTAAGTAGGTAAAATGTGGATTTGGCGACCCTTGGCAATGGCTTGCTGAAGGTATTCGCCAAATTTGTTAAAGTCGCGGCAGTCGGTGATGCCGATACTGTCGCCTTGCTCTTTCAGCGATGGCAGGGGACCACACCAAATCACATCATCGATGGTGACATCCACGCCGAAGAGGATCTCTTCGCCGCTCTCAAAGTCGATTACACCAACCAAGTCAGGGTGGTTGAGGCCAAAGAAATAGGAGAAATTGCTGTCCTGACGGTAGATGTAGGTGTTGTCGGGATAGTTGAAGGGTGCTTCGTTGTTGGCTGGGAAGAAGGCGATGCCCTTCGAGATCATTTTTTTCAATGTGGCGCGACGGCCACTGTAAACGTCTTTTGTAAACATATTGTTGTTGATTTTGTTTTGTTTATCGTTGTTTGTAGAGACGCGATTCATCGCGTCTCTACATAATTCTGCAAAAATAATCATTTTTTCATCGCCGCCTCAATCTCTTCGATTTCCGTCGGCAGGCCTTCAAACAAATTGATGGGTTCACCCTCGGTGATGAGCAAATCGTTCTCGATGCGGATGCCGATGCCTTCCTCGCGAATGTAGATGCCGGGTTCGCAAGTAAGAATCATGCCAGGCTCAAAAGGCTTGAACTTGTCGATGCTGTCGTGTACGTCGAGGCCGATGTGGTGCGACATGCCGTGCATAAGGTATTTGCGTTCCAAAGGCTTGCTGGGATCTTGGTTTTTCACGTCCTCGGCGGTGAAAAGACCGAGTTGAATCATCTCCTGTTCCATCAACCTGTGCGTGGTCTCGTTGATTTCGTTGATGGTGCCACCGGGATGGTAGAGTTTGGTGATTTCCTTCATTACGCGTAGTACGGCGTTGTAGCAGTCGGCCTGTCTCGGTGTGAACTTGCCATTGATGGGAATGGTACGGCTCAGGTCGGAGGAATAGTTTTTCAGCTCGCAGCCGATGTCGAAAAGCAGCAGGTCGCCGTCGTTCAATAAGCTTTGGTTTTTCGAGTAATGCAGACAACAAGCGTTTTTGCCTCCAGCGATGATAGGTGCGTAGGCATGGCCGGTGGCGTTGTTCTGTTTGAAGATGTATTCGATTTCGGCTTGCACCTCATATTCGTACATGTCAGGTTTAACAGTTGCCAAGCAGCGGCGGAAGGCCTTCGCGGTGATGTTGCAGGCGTGTTGCGTAATGGCAATCTCGTCCTCCGATTTCTTCATGCGCAAGGCATTGAGTATCGGAGCAGTACGACCATAGCTGTGCATCGGATAAAGCTCTTTGACTTTCTTGACGAAACGTTGTTGGATGGTTTCCAATGCGCATTCGTATTTCGGGTATTCGTAGCTGTTCATGAAAATCGTGTCGCCATAGCCCGAAAAGGCAATGTCGTTCAAGGTCATCCAGAAAGCATCGCTGCCCTTAACGGTCTTGATACCAGAAAGATCTGAGGCTTGTTTTGCATCGAGCATCTCACCTTGCCAAGTGGCTTTCACTTCGTCGTAAGGTTCAATGAAGAGCACCTCACGCATAGTCTCGTCAGGATAGTCGGGTGCGATGATAAGATAGGTGTTTTCTTCGTTAATGCCTGTAAGGTAAAAGAAATCAGACTGCTGTCGGAAAGGGTAGAACTCATCTCCGTTGCGCGGCATGGCTTCGTTGGCAGTGAAAACAGCCACTGATTTTGGAGGCAGTTGTGCTGCAAAATTGGCTCTGTTTCTGCAGAAAAGTCGATTGGGAATAGCGTTATTCATCATGGTATTGTGTTGCTTTTAAGTCCTACAAAATTAGAAATTTTCCATGATTTATTCACTTTATCAAAAAAAAGACTACCTTTGTCCCCAAATTGAAGATTCAACGTAGTTAAATACTAACCTAAATCTATAATCAAATGAAAAAAAGTTTACTTATCGTTGGCCTTTTGCTGGCCATGTCGCTGACAGCTTCAGCACAGTACAAAGGTTTTTCCTTTGGCTTTAAATTCGGTCCTACTTTTGACTGGACCGGTTCAAAAACAGGTGCTGCCATCAATCAAGGCACTAAGACCGGTTTTGATCTTGGTGTTGTCGCTGAGTACTATTTTGCAGAGAACTATGCCCTTGTCACGGGTGTCAATGTTGACTTCGTAAAAGGTCATTATGCATTCGATGACATGCGTAACTTAAGTGCCATTGACACTATCAGTGATTACCAATTGGGCACTGTTGATAGAGTGTTCAAGACCACTATCTATGAAATCCCGTTAATGCTGAAGATGGTCACCCCTGAACTTGGCGGTCTTCCTCTTCGCGCTTATGCTCAAGTGGGCGGTGCTTTCGGTTACACGCAACGTGTGAAAGTGATGGATTCTTTCACTTTGGGTGATATTAATGATAAGGATTTCAGAGCCACCGATAGAGAGTATAACCCGTTCCACGCTTCACTGCGTATCGGTGCTGGTGCCGAGTATGCTTTGCTGGAGACCACCCGTGTTTTCGCTGGTATCTACTTCTCTCATGACTTCCTGAACAGCATCAGCAGAGGTGCTTTGGTTACTAACAATTATGAGAAGTATTATGCAGGTAACAAGAACTTGGGAGAACGTGACCTCAAGTTGAATGTCCTTCAGAACCGTATTGGTATCGAATTAGGTATCTTCTTCTAATTAAGGTCTTACTACACCCAACAAAAATAGAGCGGCTCATTGAGTCGCTCTATTTTTGTTTTGTCGTAATGGAACCGATTAGAACAGCTTGATGCCCACGGTCACCATAAACATATTTTGTTTGGTGCTGTCGATGTTGCTAAAGTCGAAGGTCTCGCCAAGGGCGGTTTCGTTCAGAGCATCAAACATCTTGCTCAGTCCGAAGCTGTAATTCACATCAAGGGTGAAGCGACTCAACACATCAATGCCTAAGCCAGCCTGAACACCCCATGCGATGGATTTGGGGTCGAAGTTCTCCTCGGTAGTGACATTCTCATCCAAATCATAATTATCTCCATTATAGGTATAGGTTTTGTCATACAATGTCTGTGACTTCAAGACGAAGTTGGCTGTTGGGCCTGCTTGGGCACGCAGGGTGATGAGGTCGAGGTCGATAATGTTGATGCCAATCATGATGGGCACTTGAAGGTTCATCTGGTTCAAGGTGAGGTTGACATTGGCACCAGTGGGGAGGTTGAACAGATTATTGCTTCCCACACCAGTAACATCAGCAGAGAAGACGTTGGAGGTCTTGAAGTAGAGCACTTCAGGTTGGACATAGATGCGCCCTGCTGTTACACGGCCAAAAAGACCGGCTGTGAAATGGTTCGAGAAATCCGATTTGATGTTGGCTTTTTCATACGACAACTTTGAGGTTTGATAACCGGCTTTAATTCCAAGGTCGATACCATAGCCTCCGTCTGCGAAGGCTGCGCTACCCATCATGAACAGGGCTGCGATCAGTAAAAATGTCTTTTTCATTTTTGATGAGGTTTTAGTGAATGATTCGATTGATTTGGCGACAAAATTAAGAATCATTTTCGGATTTTAAGGAAATGTCGGCGAAATAAATTATCTTTGTAGGTCAAAATTTTGTTACTATGAGAAGAATATTGTTGATTATCAGCTTGGTATCGGCTTTCATTGTGGGTGCCGATGCTCAAACGGGAAATGTTAGGCTCGGCTTCAAATTGGGGCCTACCATTGATTGGGCCAGCTCGGGCTCTACCGCCTCCACTAATGAAGGCATAGGGTTGGGTGGCAATTTAGGATTGGTCTGTGACTATTTTTTTACGGACAATGTTGTGGTTTCTTCGGGAGTGAACTTTAATCTCCTTCGGTTAAAGTACACTTTTATTGATTACAGACGTGCCGAAGATTTTTTGGAGGAGGCTAATATTTCGGTTTCTCGTCGTCTGAATGCAACCAACATTGAGATTCCGCTGAAAGCCAAACTCAGATTTGAGGTTATCGATTCGTTCATGGCTTATGCTGAAGCAGGTGCTGGCTTGAGCCTCAATTGCAAGGACTACGGCAAGGATAGTTATACTTTTTATTGGTCGTCTTTTGAAGGTGAGAGTTATGTCGATTGTACCAACCAATATCGTCCTTTACAGCTGTCGATGGTTTTTGGCTTGGGTGCTGAATATGAAATCAACCGGAATCTGTCGGTTTTTGCCCAACTGACTTTCGACCATGCTTTTTCCAACGCTTTTGTCAGTTCATTGGAAAAACAGACGGGTAGCATCTTGCGTAACAACTACATTGGCATTGAGGTCGGCGTTATGCATTGACGACTTTTTGTCGATACAAATGAAAAAGCCTGGCGGGATTCCGTCAGGCTTTCTTGTGTTTGTTTAGCAAGGATTGCTTATTCTTGCGGAGCTTCCTTCACCAGTTGGACGAGCACGCGGCGGTCATATTCCGTCGGGTCAAGATGCTTCACACCACCAATGGGCTCGATGATGATTTGATCTGCTGGGAAACCTAACTCAAGGAGTTCAATCTTGATCTTGTTGCAGCGGTTTTCAGACAAGGTTTGGTTGTAGGAAGGAGTAGCAGTAGCACTGTCGCAAGAACCTGTCAGACGAATCTTATAGCCGTTTTCCATAGCCACCTTGGCAATCTCTCTCAAGTTGACGATGTCTCTTCTCGACATCAGCTCATACGAGTCGCGGTTGAAGAAGATGGAGAAAGGATAGCTCTCCATGTCTTCGGTCTGAACGTTGACGAACTTCACGATGGTATCCAACTTCTGCGGGATGATTTCCATTTCTTTGCAGCAATCGATGGGCAGGTCATATTCTCTGCTGAAGTAGTAGACTACACCAGCAGTCACTGAGTAGTTGTTGTCGGCTCTCTTGGGGCGGAGGCGTGTGCCACCATCGAATACAAGGCTTTGATCGCTGGGCATACCACCGGCCTCATAATACCATGAATCAATGTGCCATTCTTGGGTCGACCATTTGAAAGCTAAACTGAGGTCGAAATGGTCGTTTATACGGAAATTATTTATTAAGCCTGCATTGAAAGAGAACTCAAAATTGAGACCCTTTTGTTCTTCATCATAGAATCTGTGCTTGACATTGCTAATGAAAGTGGGATTGATTAGAATGTTTTCACTAACAGAGGCAGCACCCATGCCAACATAAAGAACTGGCGTCCAGATTCTTTCGGGATTATAATAGCCCTGGAAGAAATCGATGGGGCTGAACAGAACATCAAAATGTGCATCGTGATAGATGAACGATGTGTTGTAGTAGCCGTTTTCGTCAGGATTTGTCTTGTCGTCATACAGGAAACCAAATAAATGGTCACGATTGGGATAATAATTATCAATGTAACTCTTGCCGCCATTCACATCGTATGAAAGACGAAGGCCAAGGCTGTGTGTGATCCATTTGCCAACGCTGAGACCGCCTCCAAATGAAGGTCTGCCCCATTGAACCGCAGTGTAGTTGCCATCGGGATTCAAGTCAGAGCCTTGCCACCAGTCAATGCTACCTTCGGCAGAAACGAACCAGTTCTTCCACGCTTTAGTTGTTAGGTAACGAACCGAATCCACATGACCATCGGCCATCACCGAAGTTGAAATGGCTAGGACAGCAATCATTGTAAAAAATACCTTTTTCATATTTTCGTAATATCTATTTATTATTTATTAATTTTCTAGTTTGAGAAAAGACTAATTCGGCTGCAAAAATAGACATTTTTTTCATACCTAATTTAATAGAGAGTGAAAAAAAAGCACTTTTTTTATCAACAAAATTATAAACAATCAATTGGCAGAGAGTCTTTCTAAAGTTCTCAAAACTAAATTTTTCACGTATGGATGATAGTCCGTGGCAAACTTTTCGGTCACACGGTTGGCCACAACGACACAAATGGTTAGGCAGTTGTGTCCCATCATCTTGCCGAGTCCGTAGAGTGCCGACGACTCCATTTCAAAGTTACACACGCGCCAGCCTTGGTATTCGAAGGCCTCAATCTTGCGGTTGTTCTCGGGATAGGTGAGATGCATTCTCAAGGTGCGGCCTTGCGGTCCGTAGAATCCTGGTGCAGTGGCTGTTATGCCTTGATAATAGCCTTGAGCAAGACGGTCGAAGAGCTCCTTTGAGCCTTCTACGACATAAGGTAGAGGCAGATTCTTCGGATAGTCCATCTGCTCAATGAAGGCATCGCGCATGGCGATTTCGTTCACTTCTTTGTGCTTCTCGTAGAAGTAGAGCAGGCCGTCCAAGCCAATCGCGTATCGGGTCGCTACACAAGAATCCTCCACTTCAATTTCTGGTTGCAAGGCACCGCAGGTGCCGAGGCGGATGAGGTTGAGTGAGCGGTGCTTTTCTTTGGGCATCCTTGTTTTCAGATCAATGTTGGCCAAAGCATCGAGTTCGTTCATCACGATATCCAAATTATCGGTGCCCATACCGGTAGAAAGCACAGTGATGCGCTTGCCATTGAAATAGCCAGTGCGGGTGATGAGTTCGCGGTTTTGGCGTTTCACCTCAATCTTGTCGAAGAACGAGGCAATCATGTCGACGCGGCCGGGGTCGCCAACCATGATGACATCATCGGCCAGTTGGTCAGGATGAAGGTTCAAGTGATATATTGCGCCCTCGCTGTTGAGGACAAGTTGTGATGCAGGAATAGGTTGATTCATTGTTTACTGAATAATTGAGGGTGCAAAAATACGAAAATTATTGATATAAGCGTTTTTTTCGTAATTACAGTCGAAAATTGACCTATTTTTGCGCAAATTTAAATTGAAATGAGAGAAATACTCATAAAGAATATCTCTATTGGAGATGAACTGCTTATAGGACAAGTGATTAACACCAATGCGGCATGGCTTGGAGAACACTTGTCGGAGGCTGGTTTCCAATTGGATTCCACGCTGACCATAGGTGATTCCGAAAAAGCCATCCTCGACGCTTTCGGTGCTTGTATGGATGCAGACTTGGTGCTGGTAACAGGCGGTTTGGGACCTACAGCCGATGATATCACCAAACCGACGGTTTGCAAGTTCTTTGATACTGAATTGGAGTTTTGTCAGGAGGCCTACGACAATGTAGTCTCCTTGTTTAAGCGTCGGGGCTTCCAGATGAGTGAGCGCAACCGCAGTCAAGCGATGCTGCCGAAGGCCTGTCAATATGTTCCAAATACCTACGGCACAGCACCTTGTATGTGGTTGGAGAAGGATGGAGTTGCTTTCGCATTTATGCCAGGCGTACCGTTCGAAATGAAAGGCATTTTCACTGACGAGTTACTGCCTCGCATCAAGGAACGCTTTCATTCCATTCCTTACGAGAAGCGTGTGATAATGACCACGGGCATCGGCGAGTCGTTTTTGGCCGATAAAATCAAGGATTGGGAAGTAGCCTTGCCCGAGTTCCTTTCTTTGGCATACCTCCCTCAATACGGTATGGTGAGACTGCGTTTGAGTGGCAGGCATGAGGATGCGCAGTTGCTGCGTGAAACGCTGGACCATGAAGTGTCGAAGCTTGTTGCTTTAATTCCCGAGTACATCTTTGCTATGCAAGACCAGCCTATTGAACGTACTGTTTTTGACCTGTTAAATAATAAAGGTATGACCTTCGCCTCGGCGGAGAGTTGCACGGGTGGTAACATTGCACATGTTGTTACCTTGATTCCAGGTAGTTCGGAGGTGTTCAAAGGGACGGCGGTTACTTATGCTACATCAATGAAAACCAAGGTGTTGGGTGTACCCGCTGAGATGATAGAAAAGCACGGTGTCGTAAGCCAGGAAGTAGTGGAAAGTATGGCCACTGGTGTCCGTGACTTGATGGAAGCTGACTTCGGTGTGGCCACTACTGGTGTTGCGGGACCGGGTGGCGGCACGGAAGAGAACCCTGTTGGCACAGTGTGGATTGGCGTGGCTTCAGCTAAGGGAATCGTATCGAAACGCTTCAACTTTGGCAAGGATCGAGAGAATGTCATCAACCGTGCCACGATAGCGGCGTATGAGATGCTTCGTGAAAACATTTTGGCTAGTACAGCCCCGTAGGGGCGACAGCTCATAAATTGACGACGTAAGTCCCTGCTCTTAACACAAAAGAACATGAACAGAATACTAACCCTCCTAGCCATCTGCCTAATGATGGCCTCATGTCAAGAGAAAAAGCCTGCTTACAAGGCCAAACTCGACATCAATCCCGAACCCTATAACCTCGAATTCGACCGTTATGAAGAGGTGCTCTTCAACCTAGATACCACCTATTTCCAAGCCGAATTGATGAAGATTCAAGACCGCTACCGTGTGTTCCTCAGTGGCGACCTCAACAATCCCGATGCGGTGCAATACCTCGAAGACTTTGCCACCGATCCGTTTAGTGTCAGCCTCTATCAAAAGGTAAAGGCCGTTTTCCCCGACTTGAAGGAAGTGGAACCTATGGTGGAAGATGTTTTTGCGCATTTCCATCACTATTATCCTGAGATTGAACTTCCTAAGAAGGTGTTCACCTGCATCACGGGCATCCATCCCGATGAGCCTCCTGTTCAAATCATCAATGATCAGTTGGTGATTTCATTGGACTGGTATCTTGGCGATGAAGAGACTTACGACCAAATCGGAATGCCGAGATATATGTCGCTGCGTAGGAATGTGTCGACCTTGGCCAAGGAGGTGGCCGAACGACTCTATATGTATTACCTCTATGAATGGCGTAAGCAAGGTCAGATTGTGGGAGAGATGGTGTTTTATGGTCGCAGTAATTTCTTCTACGAAGCGATGTGTCCCGAGCTGCCCGACAGCATTTTGCTCGGCTATTCGTCGGAACAATGGCATTGGGTAGTTGAAAACGAAGGACAGGTCTGGGCCGACATTGTAGGCAACCGCCGCCTATATGAAGCCGGATTGGATTCCTATATGATGTTTTTTGGTGACGGACCTTTCACCCAGGCCTATAGCAACGATGCGCCTTCGCGTTTGGGCGAATTTTTCGGCCTGAACATCATCCGTTCTTATTTCTCTAACAATGAAACATCGCTTCAGGATCTGATGCAACGGAAAGATTTGCAGAATATCTTCCAAGATTCCGGGTACAAGCCGAAGAAATAGTTTAGGGCTTTTAAGATTTAGAGATAGAATTGTCGGTTTTGATGAAAAACTGAATAATTTGTATATTGTTGATTTTTAGTTATAAAGCCGACAGCAAACGACAACAAACGACTACTGTCGACAACAAACGTTTGTTCAACGGCTTTTTCTTGACAAGGGTTGCATCTTTGCAGCATGAACCTATAAATATTAAAAATCATGCTAGTAAAGACATTTGGATGTGCCCTATTCGGCATCGAAGCGATTCAGGTCACCATTGAGGTGAACATCGACAGAGGTATCAACTTCTATCTGGTCGGCCTGCCCGACAACGCGGTCAAGGAGAGTCAACAGCGCATTGAAGCTGCCATTATCAACCTTGGCTATTACTATCCCCACAGGAAAATCGTCATCAACATGGCGCCCGCCGACATCCGCAAGGAAGGCTCGGCTTACGACCTGCCCATTGCCATAGGCATAATGGCGGCATCCGAGCAGATCAGTACTGATTTGTTAGAACAGTTCATCATTATGGGCGAGCTCTCGCTTGACGGCACGCTCAAACCTATCAAGGGTACTCTACCTATCGCCATCAAGGCAAAACAAGATGGCTTCAGGGGACTAATTGTTCCTAAAGCGAACGCACGCGAAGCCGCCGTGGTGGAGGGCTTGGAGGTGTATGGCGTGGAAAACATTCACGAGGTTGTGTCAATTCTCAATGGTGAAAACCAAATCCAGCCTGTGTCTATTGACATGGTCGACTCGTGGCAAGATGTTGCATACGAATTCGACTTCAGCGATGTGAAAGGTCAGGAGAACATCAAGCGAGCCTTGGAGATCGCGGCCTCTGGCGGACACAATGTCGTTCTCATCGGCCCTCCTGGTAGCGGCAAGACCATGTTAGCCAAACGGATGCCTACTATTTTGCCGCCTTTGACGATGGCAGAAGCTTTGGAAACCACAAAGATCCATTCCGTGGCAGGATTGATTGGACGCAATGCGGCATTGGTTAGGACGCGGCCTTTCCGCAGCCCGCATCATACCATCAGTGATGCAGGTTTGGTAGGCGGTGGCACCTATCCTCAGCCAGGGGAAATCTCACTTGCACATAATGGCGTGCTCTTTCTTGATGAACTGCCAGAGTTCAAACGCACTGTACTAGAGGTGATGCGCCAGCCCATGGAGGACAGGATTGTGACTATCTCAAGAGCCAAGATGACGGTTGACTTTCCGGCCAACTTTATGATGGTGGCAGCGATGAATCCTTGTCCCTGTGGCTATTACAACCATCCCGACAAAGAATGTACTTGCAAACCAGGTATGGTGCAGCAGTACCTCAACCGTATCAGTGGCCCTTTGATGGACCGTATCGATTTGCATGTCGAGGTCGTGCCTGTGGCCTATAAAGATTTGTCCGACAAGCAAAGAGGCGAGTCAAGTGCGGCAGTGCGCGAGCGTGTCATCAAGGCGAGGAAGATTCAGGAGGAACGCTATGCGGAGTATCCAACCATTCATGCCAACGCCCAGATGACTTCGCAACTCATTCAGAAATACTGTGACTTGGACGAGGACTGCCGCAACATCCTCAAAAACGCCATGAACCGTCTTGGACTCTCGGCTCGCGCTTACGATAGGATTCTCAAGGTCTCCCGCACCATCGCCGACCTTGATGGCAGCGAGAACATTCAGACGGGACATTTGGCGGAGGCTATTAATTATAGGAGTCTGGATAGGGACAACTGGGGGAGTTGAGTCTATTTTCTGTCCCGTCCAAACAACGCCCCAATCCACTGCCGATTGAGCCGTGAGATGTTCTGCCGTTTGATGAGTTTCGGACATTCGGCCTCGCAGGCATAGGTGTTGGTACAGCTACCGAACCCCAACTCGTCCATCTTGGCGACCATTTTCTTTACACGGTCGGCAGCTTCAATTTTCCCTTGGGGCAACAAAGCCAGATGGCTGACCTTGGCACCCACGAACAGCATGGCGCTGGCGTTCTTGCAGGCAGCCACACAGGCACCACAACCGATGCAGGATGCTGCGTCCATAGCCATATCTGCCTTGTGTTTTGGAATAGGTATGGTGTTGGCATCAGGAACACCGCCAGTGGTAGTGCTGATATAGCCTCCTGCCTGTATGATTTTGTCGAAGGCGGAACGGTCCACCACAAGGTCTCGGATGATTGGGAATGCCTTGGCGCGCCAGGGCTCAATCCAAATGTCATCGCCATTGCGGAACTTGCGCATATGGAGTTGACAGGTGGTGATGCCGTCATCGTTGCCGTGCGGTCTGCCGTTGATATACAACCCGCACATGCCGCAGATGCCCTCGCGACAGTCGTTGTCGAAGCACACGGGATGCGCGATGCGGTCGTTGATGAGCCGCTCGTTGAGGATGTCGAGCATTTCGAGAAACGAGCAGTCGGGACTGATGTTGTCAATTTCGTGGGTCTCGAAATGCCCCTTGGCGCGGGCGTTTTCTTGTCTCCAAATATGTAGTGTGAATCTCATGGCTTACTTGTAATTACGTTTCGCAATCTGGATGTGTTCATAAACCAATGGCTCCTTCTCCATGGTCTCGGGCTGGCCGTGACCTTGGTATTCCCATGCGGCGACATACATGAAGTTTTCGTCATCACGAAGGGTCTCTCCATCCTCCGTTTGATGCTCGGTGCGGAAGTGTCCGCCACACGACTCTTCACGGTGCATGGCATCAGCAATGACCAATTGCGCCAGTTCGAAATAGTCCTCCAAACGGCAGGCTTTCTCCAACTCGGGGTTCATCTCATTGGCCGAGCCTGGGATGAAGACGCTCTTCCAAAATTCGTCTTCCAGCGCTTTAACCAGTTGTTTCGCTTTCGTAAGGCTCTCGGTGTTGCGAGCCATGCCGCAGTATTCCCACATTATCTTACCCAATTGTTTATGGAAATGGTCTACTGAGTTTAGAGCTGAGGGTTTAGAGTTTAGAGTTGATTGGGCACCGATTTGCATTAAGCGATCAAGGCGGGAGCGAACAGCTTGCTCAGCTGCATCAAATTCGGGTGATGTCGCGGAAATCTTACCCACATAGATTTGGTCGGCTAGGTAATTCTGCAATGTGTAAGGCAATACAAAATAGCCATCGGCCAGTCCTTGCATGAGTGCCGAGGCACCAAGACGGTTGGCACCGTGGTCGCTGAAGTTGACTTCGCCGGCAGCGAAGAGTCCGGGGATGGTGGTCTGCAACTCGTAGTCGACCCAAAGCCCGCCCATGGTGTAGTGGATGGCGGGATAGATCATCATCGGGGTCTCGTAAGGGTTCTCGTCAGTGATCTTTTGATACATCTGGAAGAGGTTGCCATATTTTTGCTCAACGACATCCTTACCCAAGCGTTGAATGGCATCGGCGAAATCGAGGTAGACGGCATAGCCAGTGCCAACACCATAGCCAGCGTCACAGCGCTCCTTGGCGGCACGACTGGCCACATCGCGTGGCACGAGGTTTCCGAAGGCGGGATAACGGCGCTCCAGATAGTAGTCGCGGTTTTCCTCTGGTATCTCGATGGGTTTCAGTTTGCCTGCACGGATGGCTTCGGCATCTTCTTTCTTTTTTGGCACCCAGATGCGACCATCGTTGCGCAGACTCTCGCTCATCAGCGTGAGCTTGCTTTGGTAGTCGCCGTGGACGGGGATGCAGGTCGGGTGAATCTGCACATAGCAGGGGTTGGCGAAGGAGGCTCCCTTGCGGTGGCACACCCAAGCCGCGCTACCGTTGCTGTTCATGGCATTCGTGGAGAGGTAATAGAGGTTACCGTAACCGCCGGTGGCCAACACCACAGCATGGGCTGCATAACGCTCCAAGTCGCCAGTGACGAGGTTGCGTACGATGATGCCTCGGGCGCGGCCGTCGACCACGACCAAGTCCATCATCTCGCTGCGAGTATGCAGTTTCACCGTGCCTCTGGCGATTTCGCGGCTCAAAGCACCGTAGGCACCTAATAGTAATTGCTGTCCTGTCTGGCCTTTGGCGTAGAAGGTGCGGCTTACTTGTGCGCCACCGAAGGAGCGGTTGTCCAAAAGTCCGCCATAGTCACGGGCGAACGGTACACCTTGGGCCACACATTGGTCGATGATGGCACCGCTGACTTCGGCCAAACGATACACATTGGCCTCACGGGCACGATAGTCACCGCCTTTGATGGTGTCGCGGAAGAGGCGTTCCACGCTGTCGCCGTCATTTTGGTAGTTCTTGGCCGCGTTGATGCCGCCTTGGGCAGCGATGCTATGGGCACGGCGTGGCGAGTCTTGGATGCAGAAGATGTCCACATTGAAGCCCATAGCACCAAGCGAAGCGGCTGCCGAAGCACCGGCAAGTCCAGTGCCGACCACGATAATGTTGAGTTTGCGCTTGTTAGCCGGGTTGACCAGTTTTTGTGAAACCTTGTAATTCGTCCATTTTTCGGCCAACGGGCCTGATGGTATTTTAGGGTCTAAATTCATGTCAATCAAGGTTTATAATCCAAAATAAACGCCTAGCACCACAACGGTAAACATCAGACACACCACCCAAGTGTAGATTTGCCCCAGCACCTCAATGGCTTTGCCGTATTTGTAGTTGTACAGCCCGAAGGTCTGGAAGATGGCAGGAAAGCCGTGCCGCAGATGGAACCATACAACGGTAAAGAACACCAAGTAGGCGATGACGATGTGCAAGATTTTGAATTTCTCGCGAGCCTGATGGTAAAAGTCGGGCTCTACTTCTAGTCCAGCGGCCTCAAGGACGGCCTTGTCCTCTTTGTCGAAGTTGGTGAGCCAGTTCTCCTTCGCGGAGTATTCGCCGTGTTGCTCGGCATAACTGACGGCATCGGGTTGTGTCGCTTTCAAAGCTATGACATCTTCCGTTTTGGCCATATATTTCCCTTTCACCCAGCCGATCTTTACGAAGTAAAAGTCAGTGAAGTGCATGATGAGGCAAGCGAAGATTAGGATGCCCGTCCACATCTGGATTTTGGATCCGGTATGCGTTTTGGAGCGTTGTGGCTTATGGTAGCCTTTGGGTCGTGCCATCTTGTTGGTCACGGCCATCCAAATGGCCAATACCGCGTGCAGCAGCAGGGAGGCAAACAGGCCAATCTCCAGCACTTTGACAATGACATAGGTGCCCATGAAGTGGCAGAATGCGTTATACCATTCGCCGCCGTCATGTCTCAGGATGAGCAGATTGGCGCTGGCGTGAAACAGCAGGAAGAAACTCAAGAAGGCACCCAAGGCACCGACGAGAATCTTCTTGGAGATGGAATGAATCTTTGGGATGTTCATATTTGGGTTATTTCTGACGGCAAAAGTACTGGTTTTTCGGGAGATGCACAAATTATTTGTTTTATGTTGAATTGGCAGCAAAATGTGTAACTTTGCACACACGAAAAATACCTATAAAACATGCTACAAAAAGGAACTAAAGCCCCTTATTTTGAAGGGCAAGACGAGAATGGAAATCCCGTCAAACTGACTGATTTTGCCGGAAAGAAATTGGTGCTTTACTTCTATCCCAAGGACAGCACTCCAGGCTGCACCGCTGAGGCCTGCGACCTGCGCGACAATTATGAGCGTTTTCTCGCTTTGGGCTATAACGTGCTGGGTGTCAGCCGTGACAGTGCCAAGTCGCACCAAAACTTCATTGCCAAATATAATCTGCCTTTCCACCTCATCGCCGACACGGATTTGACCATCCTGAAAGCCTACGAAGCTTGGGGCGAGAAAAAGATGTACGGCAAGGTCACGGAAGGCACGTTGCGCACGACCTACGTCATTGACGAAGAGGGCGTTATCATCGATGCCATCGGCAAAGTCGATACTAAGAACCATACGACACAGATTCTGTAAACCCATGTCGGGACTTTTGGAATTCGATGCAGTCATCCTGCAAAACGAGGGAATGGATGCAGCCTACGTGGAGGTGCCTTTCGACATCAAGGCATTGTTCGGCAAGGGTCGCCTTTTGGTGCATGCCACTTTCGATGGCGTGCCTTATGATGGCCAGATCGTGAAGATGGGCACACCTTGTTTCATTATTGGACTGCGAAAGGACATCCGAAAACGGATAGGTAAAAGTTTTGGTGACACGATCCATGTCACTTTTTGCGAAAGGAGTTGAAACAAAACTATGCCTGAACTGAAAACCATATTGTCGGGCCGAATCAGTGGGAGCGATGCCAAAGCCTTTGCTGTAACTGACTTTAAGGAAGAACTCTTCCAGTTGCTCTTCGAGGAAGATAAACGCACTTCCGACAATGCTGCTTGGGTGATGACCCATTTGCCCAAGTCGGCGGATGCTTGGCTGACCGAACGGCAAAACACCCTCATTGATGAGGCTATGCGCACTGAAAGCACGACCAAACGTCGTCTCATCATGAACCTTTTGGAGAGAACCTCGTTTCAACAAGACAATATCCGCACCGATTTCCTCGATTTTTGTTTCAATATCATCCTTTCAGATGAACCCATTGGCGTGAAGACTTTGGCCATCAAGCTAACCTATGCCCAGAGCGTACATTATCCCGAGTTGCTTGAAGAGTTCAATACCGCGTTGCAGATGATGGAGCCAGAGGTGCTGCCAGCTGCTTTGAAGCATATTCGAGGTAAAATGTTGAAAAAATGAACCATTGCAGGGTTCCTGAGCTTGTCGAAGGCCCCGCTATTAACCTTGGAACAAATATTCAAACTATGAATACTCAATTCACTATCCGTCCCGCGAAACCCGAAGAGGCAGGTCTGGTCCTTGAATTCATCAAGAAACTCGCCGTTTACGAAAAATGCGCCGATGAGGTTGTAGCTGACGAAGCCACTTTGTACCATTCCCTTTTTGTGGAGCGTTCCGCTGAGGTGGTCTTTGCCGAGGAAGACGGCGAGGTCATCGGCTTCGCCCTGTTTTTCCACAATTTTTCCACCTTTGTCGGACGCAAGGGTTTGTATCTTGAAGACCTATTTGTCCTTCCCGAAAAACGCGGTCGGGGCTATGGCAAGGCTTTGCTGAAACACCTGGCCAAGATTGCCGTGGAGCGCAACTGTGGGCGTATGGAGTGGATTTGCCTCGACTGGAACAAGCCCGCGCTGACAGTTTACCGCAGCATTGGGGCCTTTCCTATGGACGAATGGACTGTGCAACGATTGGACGAAACGGCCTTGCATAAGTTCGCATCGGAAGAATTATGATGAACATTTTCCGCTATCCAACGCCTGAAGGTTTCGACGACCTGCTGATGTATACTGACGGCAAGGTGCTGACGGGTCTGTTGTTTGCAGGTTCGCGTGATGAATACAAACAATTTTCAAATGTTGTAGAGACGCAACATTTTGCGTTTCTACCATCCGTGATTCGTGATACAAATCATTGGCTAGACATCTATTTCTCAGGTCGTCAGCCCGATTTCACGCCTGCCTATCGTATGGAAGGTCTGACACCTTTCCGCAAGGCGGTTTTGGATATCGTTATCGGGATACCCTTTGGGCAGACCATGACCTATGGGGAAATCGCGAAACGCATTGTAGAGACGTTTCCCGAAACGTCTCCAAAACCCCGAAAAATGTCTGCGCAGGCGGTTGGCGGCGCTGTAGGCTGGAATCCCATCTGCCTCATCGTACCCTGCCATCGGGTGATGGGTGCCAATGGCAACCTCACTGGCTATGGCGGTGGCATGCACAACAAAATCGCTTTGCTGAAACTGGAAGGAAGTCTTATGGTTTAGTTCTTTGGTGCTCCTCCGCCGAAATCATCGTATAAGATGTTCTCAGGTGCAACACCCAAATTGTCCAGCATATTGACCACGGCTTCACTCATTGGGCCAGGGCCGCACATGTAATATTCGATGTCCTCGGGAGCGCGATGATCTTTCAGATAGGTGTCGTACATCACATTATGCACAAAACCAGGCGTGTAAAGTACACCAGCAGCATCGGCGGCAGGGTCGGGACGGTCTAAGGCGAGGTGGAAATGGAAGTTGGGGAAGTCTTTTTCCAGCTGACGGAAGTCATCAAGATAGAAGACCTCATTCAAGGCACGGGCACCATAGAAATAGTGCATCTCTTGGTCTCTGACATTCATGGTGCGCGTCAAGTGCATTATCTGTGCACGCAAAGGCGCCATACCTGCTCCACCGCCCACCCAAATCATTTCGGGTAATTGACTTAATGTCCCTGAGCCCGTCGAAGGGCCGACATTAACATTATCATGCTCTTTGATGTGAAATTCCCCATAAGGCCCCGACATCAGCACTTTATCGCCAGGTTTCAGCGAGAAGATATAGGATGAGGCAATGCCCGGGTTAACGTTCATGAATCCCGAGCGGTCGGGTTTGAAGGGTGGCGTGGCGATACGTACCGTCAGCATGAAGACGTCGCCCTCGGCAGGATAGTTGGCCATGGAATAGGCGCGCACCGTCGGCTCGGTGTTGACGCAACGCAGATCGAACATCTTGAACTTTTCCCAAGAAGAAAGATACTCTTCGCCAATCAGTTCTTTGTCGAAATCGTCATAATTAAGATCGAACTTCGGTATCTTGATTTGGGCATAGGAGCCAGGGATGAAGTCCATGTGCTCGCCCTCGGGCAACTGAACCTTGAACTCCTTAATGAAGGTGGCCACATTACGGTTGCTGACCACCGTACATTCGTATTCCTTGACGTTCAAAATCGACTGTGGCACCACGATTTTCAGGTTTTCCTTTACCTTCACCTGACAGCCCAACCGCCAATGGTCTTGAATTTGCTTGCGGGTAAAGAAACCTACTTCAGTGGGCAGGATGGTGCCACCACCTTCCACCACACGGCATTTGCATTGTCCGCACGAGCCTTTGCCACCACAAGCAGATGCCAAATATACCTTCTGCTCGGCAAGAGTGTTGATGAGAGTGTTGCCTACAGGCACCGTCAGCTCTTTGTCATCATTGATAGTGATTTTCACCTCACCTTTGGGCATGAGTTTGTTGCGTACCAAGAGCAGCAAGGCTACCAGTAGGAGGACGATGCCTAAGAAAACGGCGATACTGAGTATTATGGTAGTGGTCATGTCCATGCGATCAAAGTTTTATTCCCATAAATGCCATAAAGGCAATGCCCATCAAACCAGTGATTATGAACGAGATCCCCACGCCTTGTAGGGCTTTGGGAATCTTTGAATAGCGTAGTTTTTCGCGGATGGCGGCAATGGCCACGATGGCCAACAGCCAGCCTATGCCTGAGCCAAAACCGAACACGGCCGCTTCGCCAACATTGCTGAAAGTGCGCTCCTGCATGAAGAGGGAGCAACCCAAAATGGCGCAGTTCACTGCAATCAACGGAAGAAAGATGCCTAAGGCGGAATACAGCGAGGGTGTGAAGGTCTCGATAATCATCTCCAGGATCTGCACGATAGCGGCGATAATGGCGATAAAAAGGATATAGGTCAGGAAACTCAAATCGACATAGGCAAACCTCGGACTGATCCATGCCAAAGCCCCAGGTGCCAACAGGTATTTGTTAATCAAATAATTGACAGGAACGGTAACCACCAACACAAATGTCACGGCCAAACCCAAGCCCGCACTTGTCTTGACGGTATTCGAAACAGCAAGATAAGAGCACATACCAAGAAAGTATGCGAAAATCATGTTGTCGATGAAGACCGATTTGATGAACAGGTTGAAGTATTCCATGGCCGCTTAGTTTTGGTTGTTTTCTTGCATTTCGGGGTTACGTGTGCGCTGAATCCAGATGATGATGCCCACCACGATGAGCGCCATCGGTGGCAAAATCATCAACCCATTATTTTGATAACCTGCCTCGTAGAATGATTGCGGAATGACTTGATAACCGAGCAAAGTCCCTGAACCGAGTAACTCACGGAAGAGCGCCACGATAATGAGTATCAAACTGTAACCCAATCCGTTGCCCAAGCCATCCAAGAACGATTCCCAAGGACTGTGCGATAAAGCAAAGGCCTCCAATCTTCCCATAATGATACAGTTGGTTATGATAAGACCCACATAAACAGAGAGTTGCTTGCTGGTATCGTATGCGAAAGCTTTTAGGAATTGGTCAATCAAGATGACCAAGGTGGCGACCACTATAAGCTGTACGATGATACGGATGCGTTTGGGGATACCCTTACGCAACAGCGAGATGATGAAGTTGGAGAGCGCTGTCACCACCGTTACGGAGGCACCCATCACCAAGGCGGGTTTCAACTGGGCCGTCACGGCAAGGCAGGAACAAATGCCCAGCACCATCACGGTGACGGGGTTGGTCTTACGCAGAGGTTCTATGATGAGTTTTTTGAAGTTTAACATGGCGCTTTATAATTTGCTGTATTCTTGAACAATCCACAGCTTCAACAATGGATCTTGAATTTGGATGTCCTTTCCTGTAACATCGATGATGTCGCGCTTTTTCAAGGCATTTTTCAATATACGAATGTGCCCGCTAGTACCTAATTGGTAGCGTTGAAGTGTATCGGATGCCGAGAGGTTTCTCACCCCTTCACTTACGGCGCATAGGAAACTCCTTTGTTTTTCCGTGAGGGTGTCCATCAAGTTGACAAACTGTAAATTGAGTGAATCCATCATAGCTTGCAAGGCTCCATCGGCGATGGCTTGAGTGCAGGTCTTTTGTGTACGTAGCCACGCATATTGAGCTAATTGCTGGACATAATAAGGATGGTTTTCCACTTGTTCGGCAAGATATCCGGCAAGGTCTGGAGAGATGGACTTCCCCGTATTTTCAAATCTCCCAACGATGAATTTTTTCCAGTCTTCGTTAGCGATTTTTTGTAAAAACATCATATCGCCGAAACGATAAAACGGACTGTCATATTCTCCGAAAATGTGCATCATCATATGCTTTTTGCTACCATAAAGTATGTATGCAACATCGGAATGGTTCTGCCAATGGCTGCGAAGAGTTTTCTGGAATTTCATGGTTTCGGCAAACTCTCCGATTTGTTGAAACTCGTCAATGCAGACCACTACTTTTTTTCCCTTTTTTTCGGCAATTTGTTGTGGCAAGTCCAAAATGTCTTCGTCAATGGGGTTGTTTTTTATGTCCACACCTAAACCGATTTCGTACTGATTGAGCGGGTCGGAAATCGTCAATTTTGGGAGCAGTCGGGCAATGAATTCTTTGGCATTAGATAGCAATGATTCAGCCGATGACGAGATTTCCTCCATTGTTTTTTTTGCGAAAAGGCTGTAAAACTCTTGGGGCGTGTCGCATTTGAAGATGTTCATTCTCACAAACAGGATGTTTTTTTGTTCCGTTTTGACCGTCTTGATAGCTTTCGCGACTAAAGAGGATTTTCCCCAACGACGGGGCGAGATGATGGCGGTATTGGTGAGCGACAGGAAATTACCCTTCAAATGCGCTGTTTCTTCCGTTCTGTCGGTGAAATCGGCGTCTTCCACAATCTTTCCGTATGCGAATGGTATATTCATCATATTAAAATTTGCCGCAAATGTAATAAAATTATATGATATAAAATTATATGATATAAATTTATTTCATTTTGTTGTCCCTTCTAAAGTTTTAAAGAAAGGCGTATATGCTTCTAAGGTATTATCAATCATTTCCTTAACGCCATTTGAAGTTTTGGTGGCACCCGAGATGGCGTCGAATTCAATAGGAATCGGACTGCCGTTGTTCATAATTTGTTTGCCTGCAAATTGGCTTTTGAACTTCTCCGTGGTAATCTCACCGCCCAAACCAGGGGTCTCCGACTTGTGGTCAAAACTGACGCCCACTACTGTTTTTCCATCGGAGGCCACTGCAAGGTAGCCCCAAATAGGGCCCCAAAGACCGTTACCCTGCATAGGGATGACGCTGATTTGCCGGTCGATGACAAACACAGGCAGACCTCCCTCTTCTTCAGTCGGGTTCCCGTTTTTGTCCAAGAGGAATTCTGACGTGCAGTGCTTCTCGAAAAGCAATGCCGCATTTTTGGCATTGACGCCGGGAATGCCCGCTGCCGAAAGGATGTTAATGCGCTTCTCATTCTTCTTGTTACGATCTTGGAAAGGCTGCAACCATAGGGCCGTGGCGGTCAACAAAACGGCCACCACGACCACTAATATTGTGGCGTATAAAAAGATGTATCGGTTGCTATTGATATCTTTCTTCATCGGACGGTGGTTTTAGATTTGACAAGTGCGCGTTTTTGGCGCATTTTGATATTGCGGGCAACAACACAATGGTCAATAAACGGGGCGAAACAGTTCATCAGCAGGATGCTGAGCATCATGCCTTCGGGATAGGCGGGATTGATGACACGCAGCATCACGGCGAAGATGCCGATAAGCAGACCGTAAATCCACTTTCCTGTGTTGGTCTGTGCTGCAGTGACAGGGTCAGTGGCCATGAAGACCGCACCGAACATGAAGCCGCCCATCAGATAATGGTAATAGAACGGCAGTTGCATATAGGCATTGGCACCAATGGCGTTGAACAGCAGGCCCATGAGGCCGCCGCCAAGGATGACGGAGAGCATGATGCGCCAGCTCGCGATGCCCGTAAGCAATAAAATAATGGCACCCATCAGTATGGCAATCACCGATGTCTCGCAGGTAGAACCGGGTATCGTTCCGATGAACATATCCAAAGCAGATGCCGAGGGACGCACCCCAGCAGCCAGTTCCGCTAGAGGTGTGGCACTAGTGATGGCATCGGTGCCCCAAAGGCCGGCGGCAATCCAAACATTATCGCCTGACATTCGTGTGGGATAGGCGAAGAACAGGAAAGCGCGCGCCACCAAGGCAGGGTTGAGGAAGTTCATTCCTGTGCCGCCGAAGACCTCTTTGCCGATGATGACGGCAAAAGCAGTGGCAAGAGCAAGTTGCCACAAGGGCGTAGTGACGGGCACAATCATCGGGATAAGGAATCCCGTGACCAAAAAGCCTTCGTTCACTTCATGATGCCGTATCTGTGCAAAAGTGAACTCGATGCCTAAGCCTACAATATAGGATACCGCCAACATAGGCAGCATCCGCAGGAACCCAAACCAGAGGCAGTACCACCAGTTGGCTATCGTGCCAAGTTCATAAGGCCAATCCGTGGCATGGAGAGAGGTCTGATAGCCGATGTTCCACATGCCGAAGAGCATGGCGGGGACAAGGGCGATGACGACTGTGATCATGGCGCGTTTCAGGTCGACGGCATCGCGGACATGGCAGCCGCGCTTCGTGACCCGATTGGGCGTGAAGGCAAAGGTCTCGAAAGCTTCAAAAGTAGATTTCAGCCATGCAAAACGACCACCTTCCACAAAGTTTGGCTTAATCTTATCAATAAAACGGCGCAAGTTGTTGAACATCACACGGCCTCCTTTCTCAGTTTTTCCAACGCCTCGCGGATGATGGCTTGGATGTCTGTTTTAGAGGTGTCAATAAACTCGCAGAGGGCAAAGTCTTCGGGCTCCACCTCATAAATGCCAAGGTTCTCCATCAGCTCGATGTCGCCGACGATGCAGGCCTTGATGAGTTGGGTGGGGTAGATGTCGAAGGGGAAGACTCGTTCGAAGTTGCCCGTGAAGACCAAGGGACGCTCGTCGCCGTGGGTGTTGGTGTTGAACTTCCATAGGTTCTCGAAGCGTGGCAGTTTCATCCCCAATGGTTTAAACGTGCTCTTTGGCATGAAGCCGCTAAGGAAAGTCCGCGAGAAGCTGAACTTCCTGAATCCCGGCATCAGCCAACCCATGAAGTCGTAGTAGTTGCCCTCAGGCAGGATGCTCACGAGATCGTCGTATGCACCAATGAAACCGTCAGCTGCGATTTGTGTGCCGCTCAAAATGTCACCCGAGATGATACGGTTTGTCTTTGCGGTATCATTGGCGTCCATCTTTGGATAATCGTTGTTAAGTAGTTGTGTCTTAGTTATTTCCGATAGACAAATACCTGGTTTTATGCGGTAATAATGCGGATTCTTGATATTAGGCCCGGCCACGGCGATGACCTTCTCAGGATTGTAATTACCCGTGGCAACCAGTTCACCCAACACGGCCACATCTTGTAGGTTCATAGTCCAAACGACCTCACCTTTATTAATAGGATCGATATGGGCGATTTGTGTGCCGATGTTTCCCGACGGGTGGGGGCCATTGATAAAATGGGTCATCACCCGTAGGGGCGAACCTGCGTGTTCGCCCTTCACGAAACCATCGGCAATCCTTTGCCCAGGTCTAAAACAAACATGCACCATCCCATCCGTCAATTGTGTCAAGGCTTCTAGGCCCTTTTTCATCCATTCCTCCTTGCCTTGCATGACGAAATCGTAATCAGGTGCCAAAGGTGCACTGCTGAAGGCGCTGACGAAGATGGCCTTAGGTGTGTCATCGGGGTTGGCGATGGTGCCGAAAGTTCTTTGACGTAGTTGTGCCCAAAGACCGCATTGCAGCATAGCCGTCTTGATTTCTTCAGCGGTTTGTGGCTTTTGCAAGGTTGGCGAGGATTTGTAATCCGAGCCTGTCGAACCAGCGGATTTGAAATCCGTCTCGACCACCACCTCCAACAGTCTCCGTTTCTCACCTCTCACGATAGCCTTCACCTGTCCGGTGACGGGCGAAGTGAAGCGGATGCGTTCGTCGTTCTTGTCGCAAAACAGAGCGTCACCAACAGCCACGACATCGCCTTCCTCGACCAACAAGCGCGGTGTGAGTCCCACGAAATCATTGGGTTTCACGGCGTATGTCGTGATACTTCGTGCATCAGTGAGGCGCAATTCAGCAGCTCCGCCGATGGGTAGGTCGAGGCCTTTTCGTATGGTGATGATGTCTGACATAATTCGCGAGGCAAAATTAGCAAAAAGTTGTGTGTGTGCCGAATTATTGTTAGTTTTGTCGCCAATATATTGAAAAACATATCACCATGAAAAAACTCCTTACCCTTACTGTCCTGCTGACGGCCGCGATGGCTGCTTTTGCCCAACCTAACCATTATATCACTTTCAACGGCACCGACCAATATATGGTCATTCCGCATCATGAAGACTTCAATATCGCTGCAGACCAAAGTTTCACCGTTACGGGATGGGTGCGCAATGAGACTTATACCAGTTACCCACGTTACGTGTGCAAACGAGACATGGCGGTGAGTGGTGCGGGCAGCGAACGCACGGGTTATGAGTTCTTTGGCACGGGAAGTGTTGGGCAGTCCTTGGGCCTTAATACCCCCACTTCGACTTCGGGTCACGCTCTATCGGTCTATACGGGCGTCACCGTGCCGGCAGGGGAGTGGATGCACTTCGCCCTCGTCGTGGATCGTTCCAACAACGAGATTAGGATTTACCACAATGGCGAGACCCAGAGCGCTTGGGCGGCGGCAGTGAACGATTGGGCGGTGACCAACACGCACGATGTGTTTGTCGGGGCAGGCAACAGCGGCGGACAACCCACCAACTATTGCAACGGATCGTTCGGCAATGTGAGGTTCTACCACATGGCATTGGACGCTGATGAGATTAGTGTTGACATGAGTGCAGATGATTTATATGATATAAGTTTTTACATGGCAGATCACTTAAAAGCTGCTTATGAATTCTCTGCAACCTGGGTCACTGACAACATTTTGCCTGACATTTCGGGTCATGGTCACGATGCACAACTGGTCAATTTCAATTTTGGTGGTTCTGGGATATGGAATGTTACCCTGACCCAAGACACGCGCAAGACGGGGCGAGGCAATGAAAATGATGTGCTACTCAAGGCAGCGGTGGCTGTGGATGGTACTGACGTTAGTGCCGAGGTCGAACTGCAATCCATAACCTTGAATCTTGAGGGGACAACGGATTTGAATGATGTCAGGGAGATAAAAGTGTATTCCACGGGTACGGTCAATGACTTTGACGAGCGCCATCCAGAGAATGCCACTTTGTTGGGGAGCATCGAGCCTGTCTCGGGCGACTTGACTTGCAACTTGGGAGGCAACCTTGTCTATGGCACCAATTATCTTTGGATTACGGCACAGGTAGCTGACAATGCCGCTGAAGGCAACATGATTGACGCTTCGTTGAAGTCGATTACGACCACCGAAGAGACCTACGAACTCACCAATCCTTCGCCCGCAGGTAGCCGCGAAATCATCCTTGCTCACAAGTTGTTGCTGCAGCCTGGCGATTATAACTCAATGAATTACCGTATCCCTGCCGTCATTACGGCGAAGGACGGCAGCATCGTGGCAGTCACTGACAAGCGCAAATACAACGAAGGTGACCTGCCGCAGGACATTGACATCGTCTGCAACCGCAGCACCGATGGCGGTCACACTTGGAGCGAGCCTTACACCATCGCCTTGGGCACGGGCGTCAACCACGGCTTTGGCGACTGTGCCTTGGCATGGAGTAATGACGATAACGGCCTCATTGCGGCTTTCGTGGGTGGCGTTGGACTTTGGAACTCGACCCCGTCGAATCCTATCCGCAGCTATATCTCAAAGAGTTATGACAATGGCCAGACTTGGACCGAACCCGAAGACATCACCCATTTCATCTTCGGCGACAACTGCGTCATTCCCGAACATCAATCTTGGCGTGCCTCGTTCTTTGGCTCGGGCAACGGACTGCGGACCTCCACGGGGCGCATCATGTTCGTGGCCGCCATCCGTGAAGGCAGTGCCCAGTCGCTGAACAATTACGCTGTTTATTCCGATGACAATGGCGTGACATGGCATGTTTCAGGTCGCGCTTCGGTGGGTGGCGACGAGGCCAAGGTCACAGAATTGGTTGACGGCCGCATCTTGATGAGCATTCGCCATGGTGGCAACCGTTGGTACAATATCTCTGAGGACGGTGGTGAGACATGGCAGCCCAATACCTCGACTTGGTACGACATCACCACGCCTGCCTGCAATGGTGATTTGATTCGCTACACTTCCGAAAACCAAGGCCAAGACCGCAACCGTCTACTCCATTCTGTGCCCTACGGCAACAGCCGTGAAAAGGTAACGGTTTATGTCAGTTACGATGAAGGCGAGACCTGGCCTGTGAGCAAGTGCATTGTGCCCTACAGCTCGGCTTATTCTTCGCTTTGTGTCCTTCCTGATGGCACCATCGGACTCTATGTCGAGGAAGCATATGCGGGTGCTTCGGGCTATTCGACGGTATTCTACAACTTCAGCCTCGACTGGCTCACCTACGGTAATGACACCTTTGATCCAACGGAAATTGCTGAGAATCAAATTCAAACGGAAACCTTGAAGGTTTATCCTGTACCTGCTTCGTTGTTCGTTACGATTGAGGCTGAAGGAATGCAGTCCATTAACATTTACAATACGTTGGGACAACTTGTTAACACTGTTCCTGTACGCAGTGCTTCGCAAGTCACTGTGGATGTCTCTCAGATGCCAAGTGGATTGTATCTTATTGATGCTGTTGATGTTAATGGATCAATCAGAATTGGACGTTTCGTGAAATAAGGTTTTGATAATCGTTTCCGAAAAAAGTCTTACCTTTGCAGCCCGAATCAGAATTGTGGTTCGGGCTTTTAACGAATTGAAAATCAGCATAAAATAATGAGCTTAAACACTACAAAATTGAGAAACATCGGTATCGCTGCGCATATCGATGCGGGTAAGACTACGGTATCGGAACGTATCCTGTTCTTTACGGGCGTCAACCGTAAGGTGGGTGAGACCCACGACGGTCAGGCCACCATGGACTTCATGAAACAGGAGCAGGAGCGCGGCATCACCATCGCTTCGGCGGCCATCACCGCCCATTGGAACGGTTATCAGATCAACCTTATCGATACTCCCGGCCACGTCGATTTCACCGTCGAGGTGGAACGCTCGCTGCGTGTCATCGACGGCATGGTGGCGGTGTTTTGCGCCGTGGGTGGCGTGGAACCGCAATCGGAAACGGTTTGGAACCAGGCCGATAAATACCGCGTGCCCCGTATCGCCTTCGTCAACAAGATGGACCGCACGGGTGCCGATTTCCAAGAGGTGGTTAACCAAATGCATAAATACTTGGGTGCCAATGCTGTGCCGCTGCATCTACCCATCGGAGCGGAGTCCGATTTTGAGGGCATGGTTGACTTGGTACAAATGAACTCGGTGCGCTTCATTGAGAAAGAACGTATCGTCGGTCCGATTCCAGAAAATATGATGGAACAGGCACAAGAAGCCCGTCGTAACCTCATCGAGAAAGTGGCCGACCTTGATGACGAAATTGCCGAGCTCTATCTCGACGACGCTGAAATCCCCACCGACATGCTGATGTCCGCCATTCGCCAAGCCACCATCAAATTGATGATGGTGCCGGTGTTCTGTGGTGCTGCCTATAAGAATAAAGGTATCCAACTCCTTTTGGACGCTATCGTGGATTACCTGCCTTCGCCCAATGATCTCGGTGCCGTCATCGCGCACGACCCCGCCAACGAGGAGAAGACATATCGCCGCAATCCCTCTGAGAACGAGCCTTTCTCGGCTTTGGCCTTCAAGCTCATCAACGACCCGTATGTGGGCCAGCAGACCTTTATCCGTATCTTCAGCGGCAAGCTGGTGAACGGCATGAGCGTCTACAACACCAACAAGCTGAAGAGCGAGCGTGTGGGCCGTATCTTCCGCATCAAGGCGAAAGAACGTGAGGAAATCAGCGAAGCGGGCGCAGGCGAAATCGTGGCTCTCGTGGGTATGAAATACACCAAGACGGGTGACACGCTTTGCGATGATAGCCAACCTATCTTGTTGGAATCCATCAATATACCGCCTGCGGTCATCGAGATGAAGGTGAACCTCGACGACAAGAAGAACCGCAGCAAGCTGAGTGAGGCCTTGGCCAAGCTTTGCAACGAAGACCCGTCGTTCCACCCCCACTTCGACGAGGAGACGGAAGAGACCATCATTGCGGGCATGGGTGAGTTGCATCTGGAAATCATCGTCGACCGCCTGAAGGAAGAGTTCAAGGTGCCGGTCACGGTGGGTGCGCCTTCGGTGTCGTTCCGCGAGACCATCACAGCCCCGTTCGAGTGCAACTACCGCTATGTGAAGCAGACCGGCGGCAAGGGCCAGTTTGCCCACACTGTCATCCGCTTCGAGCCCAACCCCGGCGGCGGCTTCGAGTTCGTCGACATCACCAAGGGCGGCGTGATTCCGAAGGAATACATCCCCTCGGTGCAGAAGGGTCTGGCCGCTGCCATGAACAAAGGTCCTTTCGCAGGCTATCCCGTGGTGGACGTGAAATGCGTCCTCGTGGACGGTAGCTCACACCCTGTCGATTCCAGCGACATGGCCTTCCAGCTCTGCGCCCAGATGTGCTTCAAGCAGGCCTTCTTGAAAGCCAGCCCCGTGCTGCTTGAGCCTGTGATGAAGGTGGAAATCAACACGCCAGATGATTACATCGGCAATGTGACTGGCGACGTCAACAAGCGCCGTGGTCGCATTGAGGCCATGCGCCGTTTTCGCAAGGGCTCGCAGAAGCTGGATGCCTTCGTCCCGCTGATGGAGATGTTCGGCTATGCTACCGCCTTGCGCAACCTCACCTCGGGTCGCGCCAACTACTCGATGGAGTTCCACCAGTACATGCCGACGCCTAAGGACAAGCAGGAAGAAATTGTGAAGGCACGTAACACAAAGGAATAAAGCTTTCTGAAATCGACCGCCTATGTCATTCCCTCGGGAATCTATAGGCGGTCGATTTCTTGTAAACAATTACACATTTTATGTAACATAATTTATGTAACATATTTTTTGTAACACTTTTTGTGTAATTTCGTTTTTTTCGATGTTTTTCAATAAAACTTCCAAAAAATCATAGGGATAAAATTTTTTCCATACAAAATATATCATTGATTTTCAATGAAATAAAATTGGATAATCAAAAATCATAGGGACAAAATTTGGAGACACCCCGAAAACCTATTGACAAGCGTTTTTTCTGTGTATTTTTGCATTGACGGACATGGACCTGGGGTGCACTACCCATACTCTGTACTGTCATGGGGGAGGAACATCCACCATCTCCTGAGTGCGAAAACGTATTCCTTTCGCTCAGGAGAAGGTGTTACATTACTGATGCGGGTGAGACGCGGAAATTCGTTGTACAATAAAACAATCCAATCCGCGTTATTAAATTGAAATTGAAAACAGTAAGTTTTAACGGATTCATTAACTAAAAATTCTAAGACAATGAAGAAAGTAATCTTATCGCTCGTCATGTTGCTTGTGACTGCGAGCGTGTTCGCTCAAAACCAAGATGTTCCTAATCCCGCCAAGGTTCGTGTCCCCAGCGGCTATCAGGGCTTCTTTGAACAAGGTAATACCTGGCATTTCGACAAGAATATGCCCAATAGCATCAGCCTGTCAACCACACACGGCTTCTATTTCAATGGTCACATCTTTGCCGGTATCGGCTTGGGTATCGATTTCAACAATGACCGCGGCTTGGTGCCTTTTTACACCAACGTGCGTTACCAATTCAACACCACTAGGGTAGTGAGCCCTATTCTCAGCTTGCGTCTTGGTTCTTATATCGGCGACGGTTTGGGTGCTTACGGTGACCTCGGCTTTGGCGTGCGTTTCGCCTCAAAGCGTGATTTCGCTGTCAATGTGATGGTGGCCGGTACTTATTACGACAAGATTAAGGAGTATTATTCAGACTATGATGAGAACGGTATCTATACGCACGGAACCCGTCAAATCAGCCCATCTGGCGTTTCCTTGCGCATCGGTATCGAGTGGTAATCACTCATTTCGTATGATCTAAAATTAAGGCTGCCACGTTCTCGCGGCAGCCTTAATTATCAATTATAAATTTTCAATTTTCAATTACTTGAACGCATTCTCGCTCAAGCCCTTTCCGCTCAGAGCAAGATCCTTCATGTAGCCAGGCACTTCCTTGCCGAGGTACTTGTCGACATACAGCTTGGCAAGATACTGACCGAGCATGAAGCCGTGGCCGCGCAAACCAGTGAGGATACCGACCTCCGGGTCAACGATGTAACGCGGCTCGGTGTAACGTCCAGCCCAGCAAGCCAAGAAGCTCACCTCGCCCAGGTTAGGAATCCATTCGGCGAAGACCTCGGAAACAATCTCCAAGAACTCCTTGCTGTTGTACTTGATGTTCTGACGTGCCTCGTAGGCATCAGTGTCGGGCGAGGCGCAGCCGATAATCTGGCCAGTGTGTGCCCACTGCTGTCCGTAGACGGCACTGAAGCCCTTGTAGTGACGACGGTCAATTATCATGTCGAGCGGGCCACCATTGGGTCCCATCATAGGCAGACGGCGGGTAATGAAGGCTTGGTGCTTCACAGGATAGAGACCAGTGTCCAAGCCCAACATGTCGTTGAACTTCTCGGCACCCCAACCCATCGCGTTGACAAAGTGGTCGCAGGTGTACTCGATGAATTCGCCCTCATGGGTGCGCACCAAAGTGACGTAGTGTCCACCAACCTTCTGCACGTGGAGCAGCTCGCAGTCCTCGAAGTAACGACCGCCTTGTTGCACACCAATCCAACGGATGTAGTCGATGACGCGGCCAGGAGTGGCCTGCCAGCAGTCGCGGGTAATCAAGGCGTGGCTGTAAGTGGTCTTGGTGTCGTCCCAAAGCGGTGAAATCTCCTTCTTGAAGTCCTTGCGGTCGATCATGTAGGCATCGCTCCAGGCGCGTGAGGCGTCGAGCGACTTGTAGGTAGCTTCATCGTGTACCAGGTTGACATAGTGTGTCAGGTGATAGTTGATGTTGTGCTCCTTCTGCATGTTCTTGAAGATCTCGTGGTTGTGTACGGCGATGTCGGCGATGTCGGGATTGGAGAAGGCCGGACGACCACCACCGATGCAACGCCATGAGGCACCACGGCTGTAGTTGATCATCACAGGCTTCTTGCCGGCTTCAGAGAAGTAGCGGAACAAGGCACTACCCGCGATACCGCCACCGGCGATGAACACCTCGACCTGTTCTTTCTTCACGTCGTTCATTTCGGGGAAGACAAAGACCTCTTTGGTGTGCGGGTTGTAGAGGTCGCCAAGGCTCACTTGGTTCGACAATGGTGCGCGCGGTGTGGCGTCGCCAACCAACTCGATGCCATAAGAACGCAGGATCTGACGGGCACGGGGGATGCAGCGCTTGCCACGGCAGGGACCCATACCCATACGGGTGATGTGTTTCAGCTCGTCGACGGAGATGGTCTTGCGGTTGCCAATGACGCGCAGCACGCGGTCGAGTTTGATGTCCTCGCAGTGGCAGACGTAAGTTTCGCCTTCACCCTCGGCTCCTTTATTCTTGGAAAGGGGAGTGGTGAGTTCCTTATTGGCATTGTAACGGTCTTTCAAGATGAAGCCCTTTACATCCGTTAACTCGAACACCATGCTTGCCTCTCCAGAAGGACGCGAGGAGCGGGCTTTCACCCTCGCCACGTTGGTCTTGTTCGACTTCTTGAGGATCTTCTCGATGACACCTTCGCCAATCTTTTGGCCGTCGTTGTCGACGAGATAGACTTCTGCACCTTCCTGGGCTTCGTATTCGATGGGCAGGAAGCAAGTGGATTTCTTTACATCATAGCCGAAGATAGCCAGACCTGGGCAGCTGGAGACGCACAACATGCAACCGATGCACTTGTCGTAGTCAATCGTAGGCACGGTGTTGGTCGAAGGCTTGGTGATGGCGCCTTGCGGGCAGCTGAACGAGCAGGGGTTGCAGGCGAAGCCATAGAGGCAGTCGGCCTGCACGAAGGCCTTGAGCTGCATACGCTCAGGTGTAGGCAGGTTGGGCTTCTCCAGCACCCTGACGGGATGCTGTTGCGAGTCGATATATTGTCTCGAAACCTCGAGATAGTCGTCATAGTTGAATCTTACGCCAATGGCTTGGGCCACCTCGTAGGCCACCTGCTTACCGCGCAAAACGGCGCTGGTGCCTTCACCGATACGGATGGCGTCGCCGGCACCGTAGGTGTTGCGGCCGAAGACCTCATAGCCTTTGACGAGCAGCTGGCTGTCGGGGATGAGGCCGGTGCAGATGTTGATGATGTCAATGTCGTCGATAATCTGTTCAGTACCGGGGATGGCCTTGAAGTTCTCGCACTTGGCAATGACGGCACCAGTTATGCCGGTGTGCTCCTTATTCGGGATGGCACGCACGAGGGTGTAACCCGTCATGATCGGAATACCGAGGCGGCGCACACGGTTGGCCTGCACGGGGAAGCCGCCTTCGCGGGGCATGGCCTCGATGATAGCCTTGATGGTGGCACCAGCCTGCATGCCTTGATAGGAAGTCAGGTAGCCGATGTTGCCCGCGCCCACGGTGAGGACTTTCTTACCCAACAGTGTGTGCTCCTGGTTCATCATCTTTTGGAACACGGCGGCGGTGTAGACGCCCGGCACGTCGTCGTTTTCAAAAGTCGGCATAAAGGGCACAGCACCGGTGGCGACCACAAGATGTTGTGCATCGATGTAAGCCACTTCGCCATTTTCGATGTTCTTGATGGCTACGCGACCGCCTTCAAGGAGGTCCCAAACGGTATTGTTCAGCAGGATGCCTTCGTGGTTGTCGCCAGCCAGCGTTTTGGCAATGTCGAAGCCACGCATGCCGCCGAATTTCTTCTCTTTCTCGAAGAAGAAGAACTGGTGGGTCTGCATATTGAACTGTCCGCCGATGCGGGCATTATTGTCCACCACGATGTTGCTGATGCCGAAGGCGTTGAGTTGCTCGCGGCAGGCGAGACCGGCAGGACCGGCGCCGATGATGGCGACTTGGGTCTTGTAGATCTTCACCTCGCGCGGGAGTTGTTCCTTGGGCTCGGGAAGGACGTTGGCCTCGTTGTTGATGGAGCGCACTTCCTTGACGCCGTCGACGAGGGTGATGCAGATACGGCGGATTTTGCCGTCGACTAGCATCTCGCAGGCGCCGCACTTGCCGATGCCGCAGTTGAGGCTTCGGTTGCGACCGTCAAGCGAGTGGCTGTGGACGGGATAACCAGCTTGGTGAAGGGCGGCGGCGATGGTTTTGCCCCGCTGACCTTTAACGGTTTTGCCTTCATATTGGAATTCCACAAGGTCTTCCTGTGGGATGTCCAAGATGGGATGTTTCTCGATTTTGTACATATAGGATGATGTTTTGAGTCTTAAAATGCGGGCGCAAATTTAGGAAAAAGCAAAGAAAGTGTTTCGGTTTTGCCGTTTTTTTATAAAAATATCATAAAACGAGGTCCCTGAGCTTGTCGAAGGGCCGACCCTTGGAATGACGGCGTTTAGCTACGCTGAATCTTCGATTTCGACAGGCTCAACGACCTGCGGTAACTACTAACTAAGAACAAACTGCATGGTGCTTCTACTTCCTTGCTTCACTAGGATTTTCTTGCCCATGATGAAGTCGTTCTCCAAGCCCTCTTGATAGTGCCTGATGGTAAACAGTTGCAGGCCTTCATTATATTTGACGCTGAAATCGGCTTTGAGATTGGCTCTCAGTTGTTTCAGCTTTTGCTCATTGCTGTCGAAGCAGAAGGAGAGCATCAGAGCTGAGGTCTGGATCATATTGGCGTGGATGTTCAGGTTGGCGCAGACGGCGAAGATGGTCTTCAGGTTGTGCTCGTCCATGAACGAGTAGTCGCGGGGCGAAATGGAGACCAGCGTTTGATTGTCCTTGACGATGTATGAGGGGATGCTCTCATCAGCTTTGCGGTGTGAGCCGTCAATGAGGGTGGGCTCGTGGTCAGGATTGAGGAAGGACTGTACCTTGAGTGTTATCCCTTTGTTTTGCAGTGGTTTGATGGTCTTGGGGTGGATGATGGTCGCGCCGTAGAAGGCTAGCTCAATGGCTTCGGAGTAAGGGATGTGCGGTAGCTGAACCGTATCGGCGAAACGTTTCGGGTCGGCATTGAGCAAGCCGTCCACGTCTTTCCAGATGGTGACCTCCTCAGCATCCAAGCAGTTGGCGAAAATAGCAGCAGTGAAATCGGAGCCTTCTCGCCCTAGGGTGACGCTGTGTTTGCCGTCGACAGTGCCGCCGATGAAGCCCTGTGTCAGGCATACGATGCCTCGAATATGCTCATAGTTCAACTTGCTGATTCTGAGTCTTGTCTCGTCCCAGTCGGGGTTGGCGGCGCGGTAGTGGGTCTCATCTTCGGCGATGACATATTGTCGGGCATCGAGCCAGCGTGTCGGGATTTCGCATTTGTTGAGATATTCGTGGATGATGCTGGTGGAGATGAGCTCGCCGTAGCAGATGGTTTGGTCGTATTGGTAATCGTAAGGGACATCGGTTTTTTGCAGCTTTTCCCAAAGCTCTATGAAGAGTCCGGCGATGTTCTCTCCAAACTCGGGGTTGGCATCCTCGCCGAAGAGCCCGTTGATGATGCCGTCGTGGTATTCGATGACCTCTTGCAGGGCTTCCATACCGAGCTTGCCGTCGTGTTCGCGGAAATTGGCCAATGCTTTTTCGAGGGCGTTGGTCGTCTTTCCCATGGCGGAAACCACAAGCATAATGTCCTCGTCTTTATGTTGACTCACGATGTCGGCCAGGTTGCGCACGGCATCGGCATCCTTCACCGATGCGCCACCGAATTTATAGATTTTTTTGATCATTATCGTTCCAATTTTAGAATGCAAAAATATGAAAAACCCGCAATAAATTTATTAAATAGGAGTTATTAACCCAAATATCCGCTAAATTTGCACAATTTTTGACGGAGGGTTCAGGTCCCTGAGCCTGTCGAAGGGCCGACTACTGTATGGACGGCGTTTAGCTACGCTGAATCTTCGATTTCGACAGGCTCAACGACCTGCTCCTGACAGGCTCAGCAACCTGCAACAACTGACAATTGAACAAACTAAACAACTGACAAAATGATAGAAACTGACATTCGTGAACTGAACGAAAAAATCCAACGTGAGAGTCAATTCCTCGACCTCATCAACCTTGAAATGAACAAGGTCATCGTCGGACAGAAACAGATGACCGAACGCCTTTTGATTGGCCTGCTGGCCAATGGTCACATCCTCCTCGAAGGTGTGCCTGGTCTGGCCAAGACCTTGGCCATCAAGTCGATGGCCAGTGCCATCGATGCCGACTTCGCCCGTATCCAATTCACTCCCGACCTATTGCCTGCCGACCTCATCGGTACGCTGATTTACAGCCAGAAGAAGGAGGAGTTCGTGGTGCGTCGCGGTCCCATCTTCGCTAACTTCGTCCTCGCTGATGAAATCAACCGTTCTCCTGCTAAGGTGCAGAGTGCCCTGCTCGAAGCTATGCAGGAGCATCAGGTGACCATCGGTGACGAGACCTTCAAGTTGCCGGATCCTTTCCTCGTGATGGCTACCCAAAATCCCATTGAACAGGAAGGTACCTATCCGCTGCCTGAAGCTCAAGTGGACCGTTTTATGCTGAAAGTGGTCATTAACTATCCCAAGAAAGAGGAGGAGAAACTGATTCTGCGTCAGAATATTGCAACAGCAGGAGCAAAGATTAACGCTGTGGTGAAACCCGAAGACATCATCCGCGCTCGGGAGGTATGCCGCGAGATTTACCTTGACGAGAAGATTGAGAACTATATTACCGACATCGTCTTCGCCTCACGTTATCCTTCCGATTACAAGTTGAAGAAGTTCGCCAATATGATCAGCTACGGCGGTTCGCCGCGTGCCACCATCAATTTGGCACTCGCTGCCAAGGCCTACGCCTTCATCAAGCACCGTGGCTACGTCATCCCCGAAGACATTCGTGCCGTGGCTCCCGATGTGTTGCGTCACCGTATCGGCTTGACCTACGAGGCTGAGGCTGAGAATATCACCACCGAAGAAATCATCAACGAAATATTGAATACCATCGAAGTCCCGTAATTGGTTGTAGGGCTGTCACATCATGGCAGTCGCACATTCGATTGATTTATCTATGGAATCAACAGAAATATTCAAAAAGGTTCGTAAAATCGAAATCAAGACGCGGGGGCTCTCGAACCACATCTTCTCAGGGCAGTACCACAGCGCCTTCAAGGGGCGTGGTATGACCTTCAGCGAAGTGCGTGAGTACGAGTACGGGGATGACATCCGCAACATCGACTGGAACGTCACCGCCCGCTTCAACAAGCCTTTCGTCAAGATCTTCGAGGAAGAGCGTGAGATGACGGTGATGTTGCTCATCGACGTGTCGGGTTCCAACGATTTCGGCTCGCAGAGTCAGTCAAAACGTGACTTGACTGCCGAATTGGCAGCCGTTTTGGCATTTTCTGCCATCCAGAACAACGACAAGGTGGGCGTCATCTTCTTCAGCAGCAAAATCGAAAAGTTCATTCCACCGAAGAAAGGCAGCTCGCACATTTTGCGCATCATCCGCGAGATTGTTGACTTCAAGCCAACGGAGCGTGGCACCGACATTGGCGAAGGTTTGCGCTTCCTGACTTCGGCCATCAAGCGCCGCACCACAGCCTTCCTCATATCCGACTTTATGACGGACAAGAGCTTCGAAAAGGAAATGCAGATTTGCGCCAATAAGCACGACTTGGTTGCGCTGCGCATCACTGACCGACGCGAGATGGACATTCCCAAGGTCGGTCTAGTGAAGTTCCGCGACTCGGAAACGGGCAAGGAACGCTGGGTGGATACCTCAAGTCGCGCTTGGCATAATGCCTACCAACAGATGATCCAATACAAATCGGCGGAACTGAACCGCGAGTTTACCAAACATGGTATCGACAACTCGCTGATTTACACCGATGAAGACTATGTGAAACCTTTGATGCAACTCTTTAAGAAAAGGGAGGCAAGAAGATGAGAAGATATGTTTTGTTATTGATAATTGCTCTGTTCGCCACGACGGGTTTGAAGGCTCAAAATGTGGAGGTGGAAGGCAGGGTCGAGAGCAAGGATGTGCAAGTCGGCAAGCCTTTTACGCTCGATTTGAGCCTCAAGGTGCCCTACGGCTGGTTTGTGGAATGGAACGATTTCGCCGTTGACACGTTGTCGGAACAACTTGATATTATCAAGCGCAGCGAAGTGGAACGCACCGCCGATGCCGACAGTAATGTTATCGTGAAGCAACAGCTTACGCTGATGACATTCGACACGGGACAAGTGCAGGTACCGCCTATAGCATTGAAATATGCCAGTTCGTTTGACGATCCGAACCGCTTGAATGCCTATACAGACCCCATCCGTCTTTATTCGTCGACAATGCAGGTCGATACCACTATGGCTTACAAACCTATCGTGGAACCCATCGACGCACCAGTGAAGTTTAAAGAGGTGTTCCCTTGGATTTTGGGTACGTTGCTGCTGGTGCTGCTCGTTATTGGCATTTGGTATTGGCGCAAGCACCGTAAACCCAATGTTGACGCTGAAGGCAACGTCGTGCGTGGATCTGTTATTCCACCTTATGACAAGGCGGTGGGTGACTTGAAGAAGTTGCGTGAGGAAAAGATTTGGCAGTCGGGCAAGGTGAAGGAGTATTTCTCTGCGCTGACTGATATCGCCCGTGAATATATCGAAGGCCAGTTTGGTGTGAATGCCATCGAAATGACTACCGATGACATCTTGGAGGAAGTCAAGCCGTTGCATTTCCCGAAGGAGACCTATGACAAGTTGAAAGATACTATGGAAATTGCCGACTTGGTGAAATTCGCCAAATATTCGGCTTCGACCCTCGAGAGCGACACCGCTTTGAACAATATGACGGACTTCGTCAACGAGAGTTATGCGCAATACCAGCAAATGAAATCAATGTCATCATCTGCGTCCTCGCAGATGGAACAGGCTGACAGCGAGACACAGTCAGAAACAATGAAGGAGGAGGTGAAAGATGTTTGAAAACATTGAATTTGCGAATCCCAAGTTGCTGTGGCTTTTGCTCTTGGTGCCACTAGCCATCGTTTGGTACATCCTGCGCCACAAAAAGCAGGAAGCTTCGGTGACCTTCTCCGATTTGAAGGGCATGGTCAAGCTGCCGAGGACGTGGAAAGCCTTTATGCGTCACCTGCTCTTTGCCTTGAAGATGGCGGCTTTGGCCTTGCTGATCGTGGCTTTAGCACGTCCGCAGAGCTCATCGACCAATTCGACCTCCAACATTGAAGGCATCGACATCTTGATGGCCATGGACGTCTCAGGCTCTATGTTGGCCCGCGACCTCAAGCCAGACCGCTTGACCGCTGCCAAGGAGGTGGCCTCTAATTTTGTGAAGGACCGTCCCGGCGACCGTATGGGCTTGGTCATTTTTTCAGGTGAGACTTTCACTCAAGTGCCACTGACCACCGATCACGGTGTGATGCTCAATATGTTGGCCGAGATGAAAAACGGCCTCATTGAAGACGGCACCGCCATCGGCGACGGATTGGCCACGGCCATCAGCCGACTGAAAGACAGTGAAGCCATTTCCAAGGTCATCATCCTGCTGACTGATGGTATGAACAATGCCGGCTCCGTTGACCCGTATACGGCTGCTGAAATTGCCAAGCTTTATGGCATCCGTGTCTACACCATTGGCGTGGGCACATACGGTATGGCGCCTTATCCTGCGAAGACTCCTTTTGGTACTACGGTTATGCAGCAGATTAAGGTTGAAATCGATGAGAAGCTACTGACTACTATTGCCAACTCGACGGGCGGCAAGTACTTCCGTGCCAACAACAACAAGAAGTTGGATGAAATCTATCAGGAAATCGACAAGCTGGAGCGCTCCAAGATCGAGGTGACGGAGTTTCGCCGTCTTCACGAGGAGTTTTATCCTTTGGTGGCTTGGGCTTTGGCACTGCTTTTGCTTGAGTTCCTTTTGCGCAAAACCATTTTCAGGACTTTAACGGACTAAGACTATGGAAAACGTATTGCGATTTGAACATCCCGAGTACCTTTACTGGTTGTTGATCATCCCAGTATTGGTCATCATCTATATCCTGTTCCGTCTCGGTCAGAAGCGTCGTTTTGAACGGTTTGCCCATATTGAGATGCGCGAACAGCTGGTCCCGAGTTATTCTTCCCGCCGTCTAACCTTCAAGTTTATCTTATTCCTGCTCATTATTGCCTGCTCCATTTTGGCCTTGGCCAACTTGCAGAGCGGCAGCAAGATGGAGGAGGTGAAGCGCGAGGGCATCGACCTTTATATTGCTATCGACGTTTCCAATTCGATGAATGCTGAGGACATTGTCCCGAGCCGTATGGAACGCTCCAAGCAAGCCATCAACAAGCTCATCAGTGAGATGCGTGGCGACCGTCTCGGCATCATTGTCTTCGCCGACAAAGCTTATGTGCAACTGCCTATTACCACTGATTATTCAGCGGCGAAGATGTTCCTCTCGACCATCAACACGAGCCTTGTGGCTTCGCAGGGTACGGCCATCGCTGAGGCCATCAATTTGGCACTCAAGTCGTTCCCCGATGAAGCCCACAGCCGTGCCATCATCATCATTTCCGATGGTGAAGACCATGAAAATGATGCGGCACTAAAGGCGGCACAAGAGGCTGCCAAGCAAGGTGTACACATCTATACCATCGGCATGGGTCTTCCCGAAGGTGCCCCGATTCCGGTATACAACCAGTACGGCCATCAGACGGGTTACCGCAAAGACCAAAATGGCAACACCATCATCACCCGTTTGGATGAGCAGATGCTGCAAAAGATTGCCTCGGCAGGCAATGGACTGTATGTCCGCGCCAGCAATTCCAACGTGGGCCTGAGCAAGATTTATGACGACATCAGCAAGTTGGACAAGACGGAAATTGACGCCAAGGTTTTCACCGATTACGAGGACCAGTTCCAATGGTTTGTTGCTGCCGCCATCCTCCTTTTGTTGATAGAGATTTTCATTTCGTCGGGCAAAAAAGCCTGGGAGAAGAAGTTGAACATTTTTGAGAAGAAAGATGAATAAGCTTATTAAATATCTGACAATCATAGTTTTCCTATCTTCTGCATTGGCTGTTTCGGCGCAGAACGACGAGAAGGTCATCCGTAAGGGAAACCGACAATACAAGAAGTCGAATTATGCGGAGGCCATTGCCAAATACAAGATGGTCATCGAGTCGAGCCCGAACAACACCAAAGCCCAATTCAATCTGGGTGATGCCTATTTCGGCCTGCAGCAGTACGACAGTGCTTATGCTGCCTTTGAAAAGGTGGTGGAGATGTCGCCTGATGCCAAACTGAAATCGGATGCAGTGTACAATATGGGCAACTGCCTTTTGGCCCAAAACAGATACTACGATGCCTTTAATATATATAAGGTGTCGCTGAAGCTGAATCCCGAGAACGAGAACGCCTTATATAACCTTGAGTATTGCCGCGCTCATCTGGTGAAGAGCAAGATTTGGGTGGTGCAGCCCGAAAACGGTAGTGTGGAGGTCAAGGAAAAAGAGGCCTTCAACGGTCAGCGCATCACGATGAACGCCAAGCCCGACAAGGATTTCGCTTTGTCGCAATACTATGTGGTAAAGGCTGACAATCAGCAGGTCACGGTGGATGTAAGCGGCAATAGCTTTGTTATGCCCAAGTTTGACGTGCTGGTTTCAGCCGAGTTCAAGCAGGCTCATAAGATCGAAATCGATAAAAACATAAAGAACGGAACGGTGAAAGCTGACCGTAATAAAGCTGTCGAAGGACAGCAGGTGACCCTTGAGGCGCAAGGCGAGAACGACTTTGTACTAGACAAGTTCATCGTGTATCGCACGGGCAACCGCAACGACACGGTGTCGGTCAACAAGACGACTTTCCAGATGCCCAACTATGACGTGACGGTGAGTGCTGTTTTCCGTAATGCATTGAGGGTCAGTGTTGACAGTGTTGCCAATGGTACCATTCAAGTGACCGACAGCCTGGTCAAACCTGGACAGAATGTGGGCATTATCGTGAAGCCTGACAAGGGCTATCAGTTGGGCGATCTGCGGGTGGTCAGCGATAGGGATGCCACGGAGTCGGCTCCTGTTTCCGATGACAATATGTTCCAGATGCTTGACACCGACGTGACGGTGAAAGCTACTTTCGTAGAGGCGACAGACTATTATAAGGTACAGGCTGATTCGACCATAGAAGGTGGCCATGTGCTGCTTGACCAAACCGAGGCTACGCGTCGCGAGACGGTGAAGTTGGATAACGCTCCTGAACCTGGTTATCAGTTCAAAGAATATGTTATCCATCAGGTGGGTGACACTGCCGTGAAGGTGCAGCCGCTTGGCAATTTCTTCACCATGCCAGACTTCGACGTGGAGGTCTCTGCTGTCTTCGAGAAGAGCGAAGGGGAGAACCAAGACCAGCAACAGCAGCAACAAGATCAACAGCAAGACCAACAAGACCAAGAGCAACAGCAGGATCAGCAGAATCAGGACCAGCAAAATCAGCAGCAGCAACAGCAGCAACAGAACCAGCAGATGTCGAAAGACGATGCTCAGCGTATGCTTGATGCTCTTGAGAATCAGGAGAAGAAGACCATGGAGAAGGTCAACGAACAAAAAGTCCGTCAACAACCCAAAAAGAAAAGCGATAAAGATTGGTAATTATGAATAAACGAATCATTTTGTTATTGATGCTATGCCCACTGTGGCTTTGGGCGCAAGACGCACCCACCCTTACGGTTTCGGCCAAGAAACAGGTCTTCGTGGGCGAGCGTTTCCAGGTGGTGTTTGAGTCCAATGCGGAGGGAAGGAATTTCCAGGCTCCTTCGTTTGAGGGCTTCAATGTGGTGGGCGGCCCGTTCACCTCAACCAGCTCAAGCATACAGATGGTCAATGGCTCGATATCCCGCACCACACGCAACTCCTATACATTCGCTTTGCAGGCCAGTCAAGAGGGCACTTTCCGTATTGGTTCTGCCTCACTGACCGTCAATGGTGACAAGGTCAGCAGCGAGCCTTTCGAAATCAAGGTGTTGCCCGATGATGGTAGCCACGCTTATTCGGGTGGCGGCGGTGGCAGCGGCGCGTCGTCCAATCAGGGACAGTCACAGCAAAACACCAACGACCCTCAAGTTAGTGGCAAGGATTTGTTTCTCAGGTGCATCCCGTCCAAAAAGTCGGTGTATGTTGGTGAGCAGGTTGTGCTGACCTACAAGCTTTACACTAAGGTGCCAGTTTCGTCGGTCTCCCTCTCCAAGGTGCCTTCTTATGCAGGTTTTTGGACCAAGGACATCTCCGACAACAACGGTACATTAAAGCAGTCGAGCGAATATATCAACGGCATTGAGTATACGACCGCCGAAATTCAGAAGGTAATCATTGTGCCGCAGCGTTCGGGCAAGTTCACCATCGATCCGATGACGATGGAATGCGTTGCCCAAATCCGTACCCAACGCAATAACAGCCGCAGTATGGATCCCTTTGAGGCTTTCTTCAATGACCCCTTTTTCAATCGCAACATCACCAACGTTCAGAAGGAGCTTTCTTCACAGTCCTTCAGTATTGAGGCGAAAAACCTTCCCGAAAACGGCAAACCTGCCTCGTTTGCAGGTGCTGTGGGCAATTATAAGTTCACTTCGTCAATCGACAAGACAGAGCTGAGCACCAACGAAGCCGTTACCGTCACGCTGACCGTCTCGGGATCGGGCAACATCGAGTTGCTGCAAATGCCTGAGCCTGTCTTCCCGCCCGACTTTGAGGTGTACGACCCAAAAATCACGACCTCGACCGATGTCAACTCACAAGGCATGACGGGAACGAAAAAGGCTGAGTATCTGGCTATTCCGCGTAGGGCTGGCAATTTTTCCATCCCGCCTGTCGAGTTTTCTTTCTTCAATCCTAGTTCGGAGTCATACCAAACCTTGTATTCAGAGCCTTATGAGCTTTCAGTGGTGAAAGGTAAGGAGACGGAAGGAGATGGCGGTGTGTATGCCTCCAATCAGGAAGGCATCAAGTATTTGGGCAGCGATGTTCGTCATATCATGAACGACGGTGCTCAGCTGAAGCCTAAGCATACCACTTTCTTTGCTTCGTCCACCTATTTCTCCATTCTGTTGGGCTTGTTGGTGGTCTTTGTCGCCTTGCTCTTCATCCTGAAGAAACGTGCCGAGATGGCCAAGGACACTGCAGCCAACCGCAACCGTAAGGCCGACAAGGTGGCACGTGGCCGCTTGAAGAACGCCTATCAATATCTGAAGGCCAAGGATCAGGATAAGTTCTATGTAGAGATGTCGCAGGCCTTGTGGGGCTACATTGCCGATAAACTGGGCATTGAGCGTTCCAAGCTGTCGATGGATACGGTGAGCGAGACGATGAAGGAAAAGAATGTGCCTGATGAGCTGACACAACAGTTTGTCGACACGCTCAACAGCTGCGAGTTTGCCCGCTTCGCCCCTGGCAGTGCCGAGGAGAAGATGGACGACCTCTACCAGCGCGGCATCGACGTCATCTCAAAAGCGGAAAAAGTTTTGTAATCAATGAAAGGAGAAACAACAATGAAAAGATACACCTTATTAATATATATGCTTGCCGTGATGGGCTTGGCGTTTGCCCAAAATCCCGCAGACGAATGGTTCGACCAAGCCAATGCAGCCTATAACTCAGGCAATTACGAAACTGCGGTGGAACTCTACGAGAAGATCCTTGACACGGATATGGAGTCCGTTCCGGTGTATTACAACATGGGCAACGCTTACTACAAGATGCGCGAATATCCCATGGCCATCTATTCGTACGAGAAGGCCTTGAAGCTCGACCCGTCGAACGAAGAGGTGAGTACCAACCTTGAAATCGCCAACCTTGCCATTGTCGACAAGATCGAGCCTGTTCCACAATCGTTCATCGAACGCTGGTGGCGCAGTTTGAGGGCAATGTGTTCGAGCGACCGATGGGCGTGGTGGTCGGTGGCGGCCTTTGCCTTGCTGCTGTTTTGCCTGTTCATGTTCCTCCGTTCGCGTCGTGTTGTTGTGCGCAAATTGGGCTTCTTTATGGGCATCATTTTCATCATCGTTTTCGCTCTTTCGGTGGTCTTCGCAGCTCAACTCAAGCATGCCGCTACGACCCAAGACCAAGCCATCGTCATGACCCCTACGGTGACCGTGAAGAGCTCGCCAAGCGATGACGGTGTCGACCTCTTCGTTTTGCACGAAGGAACTAAAGTGTCCGTTTTGGAGACCTCAAACGGCTGGAATAAGGTTCGAATCGCCAATGGCAGTGTTGGATGGCTTGAAATGGATAAAATGCTTTCTTTCTGACCTTTTCGGGGCATGGAATGAATTTTTTTGAGAAAAAAATGAATTTTTTTTCCTCAAAATGTAATTTCTTTGAAAGAATGTCCTATATTTGCAGACCATATTTATAGTGAAAAAGTGTCAAAACACGTGTAAAAGAAAGAATTAATTAAAATTTCGTGATATGAAAAAGAGATTTTTACCTTTCAGTTTACTTCTGGTAATCATGATCTTAGGTCAGTCAGTGATTGCTGACCAAGGTGGACACTATGTCCCGCGTAAGCAAACCAACAATGCGGAAAGCTTTATGGGCAGTCTCCGCGCCAACCAAAAGACGGGCTTGATCGACCCTGCTGACATGCTTAAGGCTATGCAGGCTCCAGCAACGAGAAATAATGCCTCGGACGACCCGCTCTATTGGATTAACATGGGTCCTGATAACATGGGCGGTCAAACCACAGCAATCGTGTACGACAATCAAGGTACCGGTATTGTTTACATCGGTTCCAAAGGCGGTGGCGTATACAAGACTTACAACTATGGTCACACCTGGCATCATGTTGGAACCCTCAATTTGATGGTCAGCTGTATGGCTCAGGATGCCAATGGTGTCATTTATGTTGGTACTGGTGACAAAGACGATGCCGCTACACACAATGGTCTCGACCAGCAAAGCTATGACAACAGCTTTGTGGGTACGGGTCTTTACCGCCTTGTTAACGACGAGTTCGAACAAGTCGTGACTCCCACTGAGGACTCATGGCTGTTTGTCAACGACATTGCTGTCGCTGATGGTAAGGTGTTGGCTGCTACCAACGAAGGCTTGATGTATTCAGGTGACGGTGGCCATAATTGGTCTGTTGCTGTTGAAGGCAAAGCTGTTTCCGTGAAGGTCGGTAGCGACAACACTATTGTTGCCGCTGTTGGTGGTCATGTTTACGTTGGCCGCGATGTGAATCATTTGGAGGATCATTCAGGCACAACCAGCGCTCTGCAGGGTGACAGCCTTCTGCCTCAAGGTGTGGATGGTGGTTTGATCGACCTTGCCATCGCTCCTTCAGATGTTAACACCATCTATGTCAGCTTGATCGGTACAAATGGTATTCACACGGGTGTTTACGTCTCCTCCGACAAAGGTCAGACTTGGCGTGTGGCATTGCCTGCTGTGACAACAAATCCAGTTCAAGGCCATAACATTTATGACGGTGTTGGTCTTTACAATCATGGTATCGTTGTCGATCCCGAGAATGCCGACATCCTCTATGTGCTTGGTTATAACCTTTGGTCATTGACTGCTTCAGAAGGCGGTGGTTACTATTTGTCCACCCAATTGACGGGTCAGTCTTACTACTATCTGTCGGATTACATTCATGTTGGCATCCATGCCATGGTCTTCAACCCCAACAATAGCCAAGAATGCTATGTAGGTACTGATGGTGGTGTCTATAAGGCTACTGGCAGATTCTCCTTCACCAATTGCAACCGCAACTATGTGACTGCCCGTATGTTCGGAGTGGCCTATTCTGGCAAAGATACAAGAGTCTTGGCTGGTGGTCTTGATCATGGTACGGTGTACATCCCCGGCGATGCAGATGGCAATAGCTTGGAAACGGGTTACTGGATCAATCCTACGGGCGATGATTTGGGTATGTTCTCTGATATCTCCAACGCTGGCTCATGCGCCATCTCAGCGATTAAATCCAACACGTTCTTTGTCACATATAAGGGAGACAACGACTCGTGGAAATACCATATGGCTCGTACCGAGACCGCTGGTGAAGACTGGGTGTCAACCAACTTCACTGCCACATTCTCTGATTCTAGCACTTTCTTCCCCTCCTCCACGTCGTTCCGTATGCCGATTTTGCTGCATGAAAACTATAACAACCAACTGAACCCAGAGACTACTTGGTATTTCAACGAGACAGAACATCATCAGGAAGCTGGTACCGTTGTTCAAGTCATGAGCAAAAACGGCTATCCGTTCGACTATACCTTGACAGCCAATATTGCCGCTGGCGACTCCATTGAAGTGCACGATCCCATCACCTCTTATTTCTTCGTCGCTTCGACTGATGCTTTCATGATGAGCCGCAACCCGCTGAGGTTTGACAAGAGAACTGTATGGTACAAGATAGCCGATAAGAGCGCTAATGGTGGTACCTTTAAGGGCGAACCCCTCAGCATGGATATCACTGCTGATGGCGACAATATGTTTATTGGCTTCAAAGATGGCAAATTCTTCCGCATCTCTGGATTGAACAGCGTTGTTGATAGACCCTCTGGCACCCCCGGCAACGAAGCGTATGCCGCCACTGTCACTCAGATTACACTGCCCATTGACGGACAATGTGTGACTTCTGTAGCAGTTGACCCGCGCGATAACAACAAGGTTCTCATCACCTGCGGTAACTATGGTAACACTGACTACGTGTTCTATACCACCGATGCTATGGCTGATGAGCCGACCTTCGTCTCCAAGCAAGGCGACCTACCCAAGATGCCTGTCTACTCTTCAGTGATTGACATGGAAACTGGCGATGTCATCATCGGTACTGAACGTGGTATCTATAGAACGAAGAACCTCAGCAACTGGTCTTTCGACGGCGAAGCTATGGGTGAGATTCCGGTCATGGAACTCAAACAACAGCGTGCCAGTAGAGAAGATGCTACCTCGGTGAATCACACTGATGAAGGTGACTTTATCACAGAGTATCCAGGCGTCCACAATACGGGCATCATCTATGCTGCTACCTACGGCAGAGGCATCTTCCGTTGCGAGAACTATAAGATTACTGGCACTGGCATCACCGAGAATTCGACTGACGACAATGTCAACGTGAGCATGTATCCCAACCCGGTCAGCAGCCAAGCCACCCTCAGCTTCGATGTTAAGGAAAGCTGCAACGTCAGCTACCAAGTGTTTGACCTGACGGGCCGTATGGTCATGAACCAGAACATGGGTCGCATGAGTGAAGGCGTACAGCAAATCAGCATCAATGCCGAGAACCTCAGCTCAGGTTCCTACATCCTGCGTCTCAACCAGGGTGCCAAGAACAACAGCGTGAAGTTCATGGTGTACTAATGTTGTTGGTAGACGTTGCGTGCAACGTCTTTACAAACAATCACAAAAAAGAAAGACAATCTGTAAAGGTTGTCTTTCTTTTTGTATTTTTGCGCTATCATTTCGAATTCTATGAATAGCAAAAGAATAAATAAGGTATTAGTCGCGAACCGTGGCGAAATTGCAGTGCGCGTTATCAAAACATTGCGAAAACTACATATCGCCTCCGTCGCGATTTTCGCTGACAACGATGCCAATGCCTTGTATCGTCGCATGGCCGATGAAGCGTATCCTTTGGGCAATGGGGCACTGAAGGACACATACCTCAACGTCCGCAAGATTATTGACGCGGCCTTGGATTCAGGTGCCGATGCCATCCACCCTGGATACGGTTTCCTCTCCGAGAGCCCCGAACTGGCCGAAGCCTGCCAAGCCAACAACTTGATTTTTATCGGCCCTGACGCTAATTCGATGCGACTGATGGGCAATAAGATTGAAGCCAGGAAAATTGCTGTCAAGCATGGCATCCCTGTTACCTTTGGCATGATGGGCAGCCATGAGGAGATTCTTCAGATGGCCGACACGTTGCCTTATCCTGTTCTCATCAAGGCGGCTGCCGGTGGTGGCGGCAAGGGCATGCATATCGTTTGGGAAAAGCAAGACTTGAAAACCGAGTTGGAACGTGCCTCACGTGAGGCTGAGAAATATTTTGGCGACGGCACGGTCTTCATTGAGCAATATATCGAAAACCCGCGTCATATCGAAGTGCAGGTGCTGGCTGACCATTATGGCAACACCATTCACCTGCATGAACGTGAGTGCACCATACAACGTCGTTACCAGAAAATCATTGAGGAGTCGCCTTCACCAACATTGACCGAGGAGAAACGGAAGCAGATGTGTGAGACTGCTGTAAAACTCTGCAAGGCTATCGGTTACCGCAATGCAGGTACGGTGGAATTTTTGGTAGATAAGGACTTGAATTTCTATTTCTTGGAGATGAACACTCGCATTCAGGTGGAGCATCCTGTCACCGAGATGCGCACGGGCATCGACATCGTGGAGGAACAGATTCGCATTGCGAGAGGGAAGGAGATGGGCTGGACACAAGAGGCTATCCAACCGCAAGGCCATGCCATAGAGCTGCGTATCTATGCCGAAGATCCCGCCAATGGTTTCCTGCCCACGCCTGGTAAAGTGACGGCATACCATAAACCACAAGTGCGTGGTGCTCGTGTCGACAGCAGCATTGACGGACCATGTACAATTTCAGAAGCCTACGACCCGATGATTGCCAAGCTGACTTGTTATGCGAAAGACCGTCAAAGTGCTATTGAAACTGCTCGTCGCGCATTGAAAGAATTCATCATCCAAGGTCTGACAACTAACAAGGCCTATCTTTGGGAAGTAATCAAGAATGAGGATTTTATTGAGAACAAGATAGATACATCATTTTGCGCCTCGCATCAAGAGAGCTTGATTAAAGCATTGGAGGAAAGCCGAAATGCACAAAATGTGAATGACATTGTGGTCGCTTTTCTGTTGTATGACTTCTGCAAAAAGCAGGTCGAGCACCATCCGGAAAATGTTTGGGAAGAAATCGGCTATTGGCGTTACCACATGCATCTGACTGTTGATGTGGAAGGCAAGAAGATTCCTGTCAGTATTAATGCTGCTGAAGCGGGCAAGATCAACGGAACGGTAGGGGAGACGCCCTTCTCGGTGGAGTTTATTCAGTATGAGAACAGACAACTCAAAATCATGCTCAATGGTCGCACCGAGACAGTATATTGCTCGGTGGACAACGATCAGAAGACCATTGTCAATTTCCATGGACTCAATTTCTCTTGCTTCCGTACCGACCAACTGAACGATACCTTGGACTATGCTTGCAAGGAGTCGGTGAACGACAAGTCGAGGTTGGTGTCGCCGATGCCCGGCAAAGTGGTGAAAATCAACGTTAAAGAAGGCGATGAGGTGAAGGAAGGAATGATTATGATGGTGGTGGAAGCAATGAAGATGGAGAATAATATCGTTGCCGCAGGAAAGGCCAAGGTAAAACGGGTTTTTGTTGTTGAAAATGAAATGGTGGACAATAAAAAACAACTCATAGAGTTGGAATAATGGCTAAGGCTCCAGTGATTCCCCTTCGGGGAATGGAATCAAAACATTAAATCTTTAAATCTTTGAATCTTTGAATTTTTGAATTTTAAATCTTTGAATCCTAGAATATGAACTTCGACCTCACAAAAGAACAGGAAGCCCTCCGCCAGCGTGTGCGCGACTTCGCCGAACAGGAAGTGAAACCCGTTGCTCGCGAGAACGACGAAGACCAGCATTTCGATGTTGGATTGACCCTTAAAATGGCTGAACTCGGTCTCTTGGGTATGACCGTTCCGAAGGAATATGGTGGTCAAGGGCTCGACAATTTGAGTTATATCATTGCTGTGGAAGAGCTGGCTCGTGTGGACGGCTCTACTGCGGCCACTATTGCTGCCGACAACTCTTTGGGTATTGGCCCCATCAAGGACTATGGTACGGAGGAGCAGAAGCGTAAATATCTGCCTCAGCTCTGCAAGGACCGCCTTTGGGGTTTCGGTCTGACCGAAGAAGATGCGGGAAGCGACTCGCGCGGCACCAAGACCACTGCCCAGTTTGACGGCACTTTCTGGCATCTCAACGGCTCCAAGATCTTCATCACCAATAGTGCGACGCCCATCAGCTTGGGTACCACCGTTCAGGCGGTCTCGGGCGAGAAAGACGGCAAGCCGGAGTTCACGGCTTTATTAGTTGAGAACAAACGCGAAGGCTTCACCCAGACACCCATGCACGACAAGATGATGTGGCGCGCCTCCAATACGGGCAAGCTGATCTTTAACGATGTGAAACTTCCCGAAGACTGCATTTTGGGTCAGCCTGGCGAAGGCTCACACATCATGCTTGCCACTTTGGATTCGGGTCGTCTATCAATAGCCGCCATGGGATTGGGCTGCGCTCAAGGTGCATACGAGATGGCTTTGGCCTATTCCAAGAAGCGTGTGCAGTTTGGAAAGCCTGTATGTAAGTTCCAGGCGGTGAGCTTCAAGTTGGCCGACATGGCCATGAAGATTGAGGCTGCTCGTGGGCTGCTTTATCATGCTTGCTGGCTCAAGGACCAGCACCGTCCCTTCGGTAAGGAAGCTGCAATGTCAAAGCTGTATTGCTCCGAAGTGGCCGCTGAAGTCTGTGATAAAGCCGTTCAGGTGATGGGCGGTCATGGCCTGCTGAAGGAGTTCGACATGGAACGCTTCTACCGCGACCAACGCATACTTCAAATCGGCGAAGGCACCTCCGAAATCCTCCGCTTAGTGATTTCAAGGGCGATTGGATGTTAAGGTTTAAGCAGGCTCTCCCCCTATGTCATTCCTTGCAAGGGATTGCAGCGGATGGAATCTATAGAGGGAGGGCCTGCTTTAACTTTTAGAAAAAGCCAGCCTCTTATGTCGTTCTAAACAGAAGGTAAGAGAAGCGGTTCAAAAGAATTTAGTTATTATTAATGAAAAAGTATTGGGTCTACATGATGCAAAGTGCCAATGGTAGAGCTTTATACACAGGCGTCACCAATGACCTTGATAGACGTGTTAGAGAGCATAAGGATGGTAAAGGATCTGTTTTACGGCAAGATACAAATGCCACAAGTTGGTGTATTTTGAGGAGTATGGATTGATAGATCAGGCAATTTTGAGGGAAATGCAAATTAAGAATATGACTCGAGCAGGTAAAGAAGAATTGATTGATACTATTAATCCATACAGAATAGATTTGTTTGAACAGTAAAACCAGCCTCTTATGTCATTCCAAATAGAGGCATGTGCGATTGGAATCTATAAGAGGCGGCTTGTAGAAGAAAAAGAGAATAACAAATGGACGGCTTTTAAAGCCATAGATTCCAAGCCCTGCAATCCCCAACAAGGAATGACATGTCTTCAAAAGCCTGCAAAATATCCTATTATAGCTTATTACCAACTAAAGTGAATTTTATATTACTAGAAATGTTATCTTTGCAACCAGTTAAGCAGCCAGTAAATATTTTAAACATAAAAAAGAAAACCAAATGAAAATCAAGTACTTAGCAATCGTTGCTGCCGTGGCTTTTGTGGCCACAGCCTGCGACAACAAGAAACCAGAACCGGTTCAAGAGCCTGTTCAAGAACAAACCACCCACCTGTCAGACAAGTACGCCGAGTACACCCTGACGACTAAAATTGACCACCTTAGCGACAGCGAAAAGCAGATGCTATCCTTGCTCTTCGAAGCCGCCGACATTATGGACGGCCTCTTCTGGAATGAGAACTATGGTGACAAGGATGAACTGATGGCCAAGATCGGCAACAATGCCGACATCAAGAAACTGGCCACCATCGCCTATGGCCCTTGGGATGGCCTCGATGGCAACAAACCCTTCGTGGAAGGCATTGGCCCGAAGCCTGCTGGCGCGCAGTTCTATCCTGCCGACATGACCGAAGAGGAATGGAACGCTTTCGATGACCCCAACAAGACCAGCCAATACACGATGATTGTCCGCGACGAGAATGGCGCCTTGAAATGCGTGTGGTATCACGATTATTTTGCTGAGCAAATCGAGAAAGCTGCCACACTGCTCGAACAAGCCTCTGAGTTGGCGGGCGACCCCGAGTTCGGACAATACTTGAAACTTCGTGCCCAAGCCCTTCGCAGCGACGACTACCTTGAGAGTGACATGCAGTGGATGGATGTCCGCAACAACAATATCGATATGGTGATTGGCCCCATCGAGAACTACACCGATGCCCGTTATGGCATCAAGGCCTCACACGAAGCCTTCATCCTTGTCAAAGACCAGGAGTGGACCAAACAACTGGCCCGTTATGCTTCGTTTGTGCCCAAGTTGCAGAAGCAGTTGCCCGTTCCTGCACAATACAAAAGAGAAACGCCTGGATCCGATGTTGATTTGGCTGCCTACGATGTGGTTTACTACGCTGGTGACTGCAATGCCAACAGCAAGACCATTGCCATCAACCTGCCCAATGACGAGCGCGTGCAGTTGCAACGCGGTACCCGCAAGCTCCAGCTCAAGAACGCCATGCAGGCTAAGTTCGACAAGATACTTGACCCTATTTCCAAGGAGTTGATGACCCCTGAGTCGCTGGAACACATCAAGTTTGATGCTTTCTTTGCCAACGTGATGTTCCATGAGACCGCCCACGGCATGGGCATCAAGAACACCATTACGGGTAAAGGCACCGTCCGCGAGGCTTTGGGTAACCAGTACAATGCCCTCGAGGAAGCCAAAGCCGATGTGCTGGGTCTCTATCTCGTGACTAAGCTGGCTGAGATGGGCGAGTACACCAACACCACGATGGAAGACAACTACACTACCTTCATGGCAGGCATCTTCCGCTCGGTGCGTTTCGGCGCTGCTAGTGCCCACGGCAAGGCCAATATGCTTACCTTCAATTACTTCCAAAACGAAGGTGCTTTCGTTCGCGACGAACAAGGCAAGTATGCCATCGACTTCGAGAAGATGAAAGTGGCGGTTGAGAAACTCGCTGGCGACATCCTTCAACACCAGGGCAATGGCGACTATGAAGCCACCAAGGCTTGGATGGGTGAGATGACGGTCATCAAGCCTGAGTTGCAGGCCGACCTTGACCGTGTGAATGCTGCCGGTATCCCCACCGACATCTATTTCAACATGGGGCCGCAGGTGCTATTGAAGTAAAATTCTCACACATGTTTATCTATCAGAGACGGTGCATTGCGCCGTCTTTGTTTTTTTTGGGGTACAAAGCCCAGGAAAAAAGTTATCAACACTGTTGATAAAACGTTGATAAAAAAACGAAAAAAGCCGCTTTTCTTGCTTCTTTTCTATCCAATTAATGCCTATATTTGCGCTCGTTACATTGTATTATTGTGGTCTATTGTAAAACACTAACAATCAATTAAATATCAATCCATTAAAACATTAAACACAATGAAAAGAAAATTTGCAATCTTATCAGCGATTTTTACGCTGTTCGTGTTCCTTGCTATTCCGAAGGGAATGAAGGGACAAACAAGAGTTGAAGAAATCTATTCGACTTGCTTGTTCGGTTCAGACTATAATCAACAATCAGTGGGTAGTTATACTACCACTTGGACAACTACAAATGGCGATTTCTCATGGGAAGTTGTTAATGGTAACAACAATAACAATAATTGGGATTATATTAAATTTGGCCGTAAGAATTACGAATCAATTGGTCAAATCACCACAACAACGGCTTATCCTGAAGCCATCACCAAAGTTGATCTTACCATTGATGCCATCGTTGCAGATAAAATTAACTCAATCAAGTTGTATTCGGGTAGTTCTCCTGATAACATCACAACACTTTTAGGTGAGTTTACAAAAGAGGAGGGTACTCAAACTGTCACCATCTCTGATCCTAGACCAGGCAAGTATTATGACATTAAGTTTGATTGCGCTAGTGGTTCTAGCAATGGCTTGGTTACTGTATCAAAGGTGGATTATTATCATGATCCTTATATTCCTGGTTTTCCAACTACTACTGTTACCATTGGTGATTATATATTCAACACGGATGTCTACCAAGGTACAGAAGCGGGTAGTTTGGGCGCAGATGTTCAAATTGATGGTTTTACGCTTGAGGGTGCTACTGTGGTTTGGTCATCAAGCAATGAGGATGTTGCAACAATCGAATCGGAGGAAGGAGACACTGGTGTCTATGGCGTTGTGACTCTTGTCGCTGCTGGTACAACTACTATCACGGCTTTCTATCCAGGTATTGAAGATGTATATATGCCCGCTATGGCAACATACGAACTCACTGTAATCAACAGTGATCCCAACGTTCCTGGCACTGAAAACAATCCTTACACCGTTGCCCAAGCCCGTGCTGCTATCGATGCTGGCACTGGAACACAAGGTGTGTATGCCACTGGTATTGTTTCTGCCATTCCAACAGCTTATAACTCCAATTATGGCAATGTTACCTTCAATATGGTTGATGAAGAAGGTGATGAAGTCTTTTTGCAAGCCTACCGCTGCGGCGGCGATGAAGCTGTCAATGTCACCATTGGCGATGTCGTTGTGGTTTATGGTAATCTAACCAAATATGGTTCGATTTACGAATTTGGTCAAGGTTGTCAAGTGATTTCTTTAGAGCATTCTGTAAATCCTATCATTACAGTTGCCAATGCTACGGTTGATGCTCCTGCCGTTGGTGCCGAAGGCTCGCTCACGGTGACCTATATAAACATCGATGAGATTGTAGCCAATGTTTATTTCTGCGACGCCGAAGGTGTAGCTGCCAGCTACGACTGGATTACAGCAGAGATTAACGATGACGACAATGTTGAATATAATGTCAGTGCCAACGACGGTGCAGCTCGCACGGCTTATTTGAAGGTGAGAGTCGGCAATGTTTATTCCAATCTTGTCACAATTAACCAAGAGGCTTATGTTGCTCCAGCTCTCGATTATGCCGAACTGCCATTTTTCTTTAATGGTGGTAAAAACGACATCGAAGGCACTGACGGTTTGAGTCACGATGGTCTCGGCTCTGACTATAATGTTACTACCAATCCCACCACTATACTGAAATTCGATGGCACAGGCGATTGGCTGCTCCTCCACTTCCTCGAATCACCTGGCACCTTGACTTTCGACATCAAGGGTAATAGCTTCTCAGGCGGCACATTTGAAGTGCAAACCTCTGAGGACGGCGAGACCTACACTACTTTAGCCACATACACTGAACTTGGTAGTACCGAGACCAAAATTTTTAGTGATTTGAGTGAAAACATCCGCTATATCAAGTGGAATTACACAGAAAAAGTGAGCGGCAATGTCGGCCTTGGCAACATCCATCTTTATGAACCTGGTGGCGGCCCTGTCACTGAATACGATTTAACTGTTGAACCTTTTGAAAACCTCGAGATTTTCACTTTTGTGGGAGGAGATGAGAACAATCCATTTGAAGGTGCTGGTACAATCCAAGTGACCGTGGGCGACCAAGTGATGCTGAGCATTGCGGCAATTGAAGGTTATGTTATCCAATCGTTGATGGTGGATGGCGTAGAACATGTGAACGATATCACCGACGATGAGACATACACATTCTTCATGCCCGACCATAATGTCACTATCAGTGCCACTGCTGTGGAAGATGTTCCGTTTGAACCGGTCACTTACACCTTGGCTACTAGCATTGAATCAGGCAAGACCTACATCATTGTGGGTAGTAAGGAAATCGATGGAGAGACCCATTACTATGCCATGGGTGAACAGAGAAACAACAATCGTGGCGGTGTAGTTATCAGCGTTGACGGTACTACTGCCACGGTGGAAACTGCAGATGTTCATGAGTTCGTTTTCAACTACGTTGGTATACCTGAAGAGCCGGATTTTCGTGAGCAATGGGAGGGGGCTCCATTTTATTCCATTTATGATAATACCGATAACTCTGGATACCTTTATGCTGCCAGTAGCACTGCAAACCATCTGAAGACTGAATCCGAACTTGATAATGATAATAATGGTACGTGGCAAATCCACATTGACACAGTTGCCCATATTGCTGCCTCCAATAGTAACAACCGCAATGTGATGCAGTTCAATTACAATAACAATAATCCTACGATTTTCTCCTGCTATGCCGAAGCCAACCAATCTCCTGTTTACCTTTATGTGAAGGATGAGGCGACGACAACTGCCACGCAGACCATCGCACTGGTAGCAGGCAAGAACTGGATCTCGTTCAACGTGGAGATTACCTTGGACGACCTGAAGGCCGCCCTCGTGGCCGCTGTGCCCGGCACTGCCATCAAGATCCAAGGAAAGAGTGCTTCGACCACCTACAACCCAAGCACCGGCAAATGGAGAGGACAACTCAGCTCCCTGGATCAGTCCCAAATGTACAAGGTCGAACTCACCGCAGCTTGTGAGATCACGCTGGAAGGCATGCCCGTCGATCCTGCCGCGTATCCCATCACCATCAACGCCAATGCTGCAACCTGGCTAGCATTCCCGCTCAACGAGAGCATGACGGTCGCTAACGCCTTTAACGGATTCGCCAAAAATGGCGACCAAGTCAAGGCCAAGGTCGGTTCCACCACATACAACGAGACCACCGGTAAATGGAGAGGAAGCCTCAGCAGCCTCCAACCCGGAATGGGCTATGTCTACATTTCGAATTGGTCGGAACCCAGAACTTTCACTTTCCCCACAAGCGCAAGCAAGGTGAAGTAAAAATGTCGGGGACGACAGAATAAAGACTAGTCTTAGTTGGAAGAATAACAACACAAAATCAACAAATTTTGAAAAAATTATTATTGATACTAGTTGTGTTGCTCGCATTCGGAGGATCGGTCATTGCGCAGGAACAGGATTGGCAGGGCTTTAATCCCAATGGATATGAGTCTCATTGGGCTGATTATACCTTGGATTCCTTCCTTGAGGTGCCTGACTGGATAGTCGCCTTTGTCCAAATCGACGGCGAATATGTTGGTATAGAAGACAACTGGCAAGACTTGGAGATTGCTGCTTTCGTCAATGGTGAATTGAGAGGAAATGGCTTCATGACGGACGAATACTATTATGACGAGCCTGAATGGCAAATTCCCTATCCGCTTTTCGACTTTTATGTTTGGTATAATACTGAGACTACGGGAGAAACGGTCGATTTCAAGTTGTATGACCACTCCTCTGGAACAGAATATACCGACTTCTCGGTTAACGTTGAGATTACCACAGGCTCGGGTGATTACATTGACATCTACCATTACAATTATGACGCAGGTGTGATTTTCAGTTTCACCACTCCTGAGCAGACGACCCTCACTCAGACCGTCGAATTGGTAGCAGGCAAGAACTGGATTTCCTCTAACGTGGAGATTACCTTGGACGACCTGAAGGCCGCCCTCGTGGCCGTCGTGACAGGTGACATCCAGATCAAGGGCAAGAATGGCTCCACCACATACACTGCCAGCACTGGCAACTGGAGAGGACAACTCAGCTCCCTGGATCTGACCCAGATGTACAAGGTCGAACTCACCGAAGCTTGTGAGATCACACTGGAAGGCACTCCCATCGATCCCGCCGCGTATCCCATCACCATCAACGCCAATGCCGCAAGCTGGCTTGCATTCCCGCTCAATGAGAGCATGACGGTCACCAACGCCTTTGACGGATTCGCCAGATCTGGCGATCAACTCAAGGCCAAGGTCGGTTCCACCACATACGACGCCAACGGCAGATGGAGAGGAAGCCTCAACAACCTCCAACCTGGAATGGGCTATGTCTACATTTCGAATTGGTCGGAACCCAGAACTTTCACTTTCCCCACAAGCGCAAGCAAGGTGAAGTAAAATGTCGGGGACGACAAAATAAAGACTAGTTTTAATCGGAAGAATAACAACACAAAATCAACAAATTATGAAGAAATTATTATTGACATTGATTGTGTCGCTCGCATTCGGCGGGGCAGTCTTCGCGCAATACGCGCACGATACCAATTGGCCCGATTTCAGCATCGACCCCTACGAGGACTACAACACCATCATCTGCTTCGCCCAGATCGACGGTGAGTACATCACCATCGAAGACAACTGGGAGGACTTCGAGATTGCCGCCTTCGTCGGCGACGAGTGCAGAGGTCACGCCTTCATGGACGACTACACCGAGGACGGCGACCCCTATCCGAGCTTCGAGTTCTACATCTACTTCAACGGAACCGGCGGCGAGACGCTTAACTTCAAGCTCTACGACCACTCCACCGGCGTCTTGTATAAAGACGGCACCATGAACATCGAGTATGTCACCGGCGGCGGCGAACACACCGAGATTATCATGGGCGAATATGACGATGCCATCGTGTTCAGCTTCACCTCGCCCGAAACCGAAAGCATCACCAAGGACATCATCGGCTATGGCAACAACGGCGGATGGTACCTCATCTCCTCGCCCGTCGGCGACGTGCCTGTCGAGGCTGTGGAGAACCTGACCATCAACGAGTTCGACCTCTACTACTTCGACCAGAAGGGCGACGCTGACGGCCACGAATGGATGAACTACGAGCTGGGAAACAATGAGTTCGGCTTCACCACCCTCGAAGCAGGCAAGGGCTACCTCTATGCCAACATTGCCGACGTCACCCTCAACTTCCCCGGCGACGCCTACACCGGCGATGGCACCTTCCCCCTGGAATATTACACCACCAACGAGGAGGAGGCCATGCGCGGCTGGAACCTCATGGGCAACCCCTTCAACTATAATGTCACCGTCGACCGCCCCTTCTACAGGATGGGAATCGACGACGAAGGCAACAGCGTCTTCATCTCCAACCCCGAAACGACCGAGATCGAAGCTATGGAAGGCGTCCTCGTCTTCACTGACGGGACAGAAACCGAGTCCGTCACCTTCGCACCCGTAGGCGGCGGCAAGAACCCCAACCTCGCCCTCAGCGTCAGCAGCGGCAGCAAGCTCCTCGACCGCGCCGTCATCGGCTTCGGACAAGGCGGCACCCTGCCCAAGATCCAGTTCAACCCCAACAGCACCAAGCTCTACATCACCATGGACAATAAGGACTATGCCGTCGTCCGCAGCGAGGGCATGGGCGAGATGCCCGTCAGCTTCAAGGCCGAGAGCAACGGCGCCTACAGCCTCAACCTCTCCTCCGAGAACGTCGACTTCGCCTACCTCCACCTCATCGACAACCTCACCGGCGCCGACCAGGACCTGCTCGCCAACCCGAGCTACTCCTTCGAGGCCAGAACGACCGACTACGCCAACCGCTTCCGCCTCGTCTTCGCCACCGGTAACAACGACGACAGCTTCGCCTTCTTCAGCAACGGCAGCCTCGTCGTCAACAACGAAGGCAACGCCACCCTCCAGGTCGTCGACGTCACAGGCCGCATCGTCATGAGCGAAACCATCAGCGGCTCCGCCAGCGTCAACTTCGACGCCGCTCACGGTGTCTACATGGTCCGCCTCCTCAACGGCGACAACATGAAGGTCCAAAAGGTCGTGAAATAATAGTTAGCTACTGATCATTGGCTACTGGCAGATCAACGATAGAGAAGAGCTTTTGAACTGCCAGAAGCCAGCGGTCAGGAGCAAAAAGACAAAAAAATAAAAAAAATCTAAAAAAAATGTCTTCGTATTGAAAAAAGTATTATTTTTGCAGCCCGAAACGGAAAGAAAGAATAATCAAAATATTAATACTGAATTGTTTAAAATTAAAATGAAAAAATTAGCTTTGACAATCGCAGTCGTCCTCGGCCTCAGCCTGACGACCTTCGCAAACAATGACGGCGGCCTGTTCCAACGTGGCGCCACTGAATCTACTACGGGTGCCTACAATGACCGAGAAGGAGGTATGTTTGCACCTGGTACGCCGGATCACGGTCAGACTGGCAACCAAGATGCTCCTCTGGGTAGCGGTGTTGCTGTAATGCTTGGCCTTGGTGCTGCCTATATGGTAGCTAAAAAGCGCCGTGAAGAATAAGGAAGAAACAACAATTTTGTTGATTTAGATAGGCTGGCGACTGATATGTCATCAGCCTATTTTTTTTGTTTCTTATCTCCCAGGCAAAGCCGCAATCAGTTTCTTCGTGTAGTCGTTTTGAGGATGTTCAAACAATTCGTCGGCATCGTTCATTTCAACGGGCTTACCATTATACATCACCACCACACGGTCGCTCATGAAGCGTACTACACTTAGGTCATGCGAAATGAAGATATAGGTGAGATGTCGCTCCTCTTTCAGTTGGTTCAGCAGGTTCAAGACTTGTGCTTGCACTGATACGTCCAAGGCCGACACCGACTCGTCACAAATGACCAGACGAGGGTTGACCGCCAAGGCGCGGGCAATGCAGATGCGCTGCCGTTGGCCACCAGAAAACTCATGTGGGTAGCGATCGTAATGCGAGGCTTGCAACCCAACTTGTTCCAACAAGTTGCAGACCATGACACGGCTTTTTTTCTTATCCTTTTCAATACCATGTACCAATATCGGCTCGGCGATGGCTTCCCCGATGGTAATGCGCGGGTTGAGGGAAGAGTAGGGGTCTTGGAATACAATCTGAGCCTGCTTGCGGAAGTCGCGCAAGGCTTGACCCTCCAGTGCAGTCACCTCAACGCCGTCGAACCACACCTTGCCTCCTGTGGGCTCTGCCAGTCGTAAGATGCTGCGTCCCAATGTGGTCTTGCCACAACCCGACTCGCCCACGAGCCCAAGGGTCTCGCCCTCATAGACATCAAGACTAACATTATCCACGGCCTTCACGTGGTCATAGACACGACCAAACACGCCTTTCCTTAGCGGATACCAGGTCTTCAGACCTTCCACTCGCAGGAGCGGTTGTTGGCTGTAGAGTCGCTCAAGATGCGCCTGCCGTTCCTCAGCCATGATTTGCAAGTCATGCAGGATTTGCTCCTTGCCGCCTTGCCATTGTCCGTCAAGAAACTCCTTGACGATGGGTAGTCTTTTAAGACGTACATCCATGGGGGGACGGCAGGCCAAAAGACCTTGCGTGTAAGGATGCTGTGGATGGCTGAGGATATCTTGCACTCTGCCGCGTTCCAATATCTCGCCGTTGTGCATCACGGCCACGTCATCTGCGATTTCGGCCACTACGCCCAAGTCGTGCGTAATGAAGATTATGCCCATACTCGTTTCAGCTTGTAGTTGCCGCAAGAGTTTCAAAATTTCCTTTTGAACGGTCACGTCCAAGGCTGTAGTGGGTTCATCGGCGATGAGCAGCTTGGGATGGCAAGCGATGGCCATGGCAATCATCACGCGCTGCTTCTGTCCGCCCGAAAGCTCATGGGGATAGCTGTCGTAGATGGCTTCGGGGCGGGGCAGCATTACCTGCTTGAACAGTTCAATAACCCGATTTTTGGCTTCGGAACGGCTTACCGTCTCGTGTTGCCGTATCATCTCCGTCACTTGATAGCCGCATTTGTAAACGGGGTTGAGCGATGTCATCGGCTCTTGGAAAATCATGGCGAGGCGCTTGCCACGCACTTCTGCCATTTGGCTCTCGCTAAAGTCTTTGATTTCCTCGCCTTCAATTTGGATGCTGTCGGCCTCAATATGGCTCGTCTTCTCATTGAGCAGGCGCATTACTGCCAAGGAGCTCACCGACTTGCCTGAACCCGACTCACCCACCAAACCTAAGGTCTTGCCAGCAAACACATCCATATCGATGCCATGCACGGCTTCGACCCATTGGTTTTCGTGCTTGAAGGCAATCTTGAGGTTGCGGATGGATAATAGGGCAGTGGACATCGGGTTATTTTTAGGGCAAAAATAGTGCTTTTTTAAATGATTAATTGGTTTTTTACTACTTTTGTAGAATCAATCATTAATAAATGATACTTTATGAAATACATTTATCTTGCATTATCATTCGCCTTTCTCATCTTAACCACTTCCTGTGATGGTTTGTTGGGGAAGAAGGAAAAGGGTGGCAATCAGCCGATTGCAAAACCAATGATGACCAATGGCATATCAACAGAAGTGGCGTTGACACGAAACTATTATACCATTGATGAAGACCACCCGGTTATCATCGGTGAAATCAAGGATGGAAAGCTGTGGCTGACTTTCTTTAAGGATGAGATTCTCCCGTTTGGTTTCACCGACGAGAATTCTTACCGTTTGCCGGACTATCCCGTTCAGGTGGAAGGTCTGCAAGGCGCGCCAAAGGACTTTATCATTGCCGACATAGGTCAAGATTTCAATCCCATCCTTTGCGTTTTGACTGACAGAGACAAGATGCAGATGTTGTGCCTTTGGAATACCATCGTCACAGGCGATGTCGAAGCAACCGAGGTTCCTATGGATCCTATCGTCAAGTTCAAAGCGGGTCCGGGAGGCCCTTGGGAAGACGATGAGGGCAACACTTTTTACGATTATACTACCATCTATGGCATTGACGCTCAAGGCAGCAAGCATGAGGTTCCTTTGTATAACTTGGAAAGAGACCTTGAACATGTCGAACATGGCCAAAATGCCGATGTGGTTTATCAACTGTTTTTCACCGACGACTGGAAAATGCGGTACGTTCTGGGTTATTACCTCAGCGAGAAATTGGAAGAGCAGCAAGGCCGTTTTTGGCTCATCGATGAGGATTGGGACGAGATGGTCTTTACCTTTGGGTATGAGCTGACCATGCGCATGGAGTATACTGGTGAAGGCATCAACACCACGGAAGTGAAGAATCAGGGTGTTTTTGAAATGCGCTATGTCGATTTCGGCAATCAGGGCTACTCCATTACTCCCATCGAGGGCATCGACTTCTGCGACAAAGGGCTGCACAAGCCTGTTCAATTCAACCCTTGTGGTGCGTACGGAGGATAAAGTGTTGAAAACCAATAAAAATCATAAAAATGTAATTTAGTCGACATGAAGAACACCGAATACGTACCATAGAGTACTATGAATAAGACCTACTCCTGTTTTGTAGGTTGATTTTTAAACCATCCCATTATGAAGAAACAACTTTTTTTTATTATGATGTTTTTGGGCTTTACCTTGCCAATGTTCTCCCAAAACAAAGTGGAAAACCGAATCCAATTGGCTCGCAAATTGTACGCTGAAGGCAAAAACAAAATCGCCTACAATGCGGATAAAGGTACGCCCTACAACTATGCCACCGTTGTAAGAAAGCAGAACTGGCCAGCCACTGGTCAACGTACTGAAACGACGGAATTCTATTATAACGAAATCAAAGATGATGACGACCCTTATCCTGTCGGCTATGCACTTTGCATGGTGCGCAACTCGTATAACGTGACAGTGCGCGAGCATTTGGAAGAGTATCTCTATGACGACAAAGGCCGTCCGCTGTTCTATTACATACGTTATGATGAGAATTTATCAGATGACCTCGACAAAACCGTCAAAATAGAGTTACGGCAGTATTATGATGAAGAAGGCGAAGTCGTCCGCACCATTTACAAGATGTTGGACAAAAGCGGCAAGATGAAGGAAATCACCGAAAAAAGTCATCCTGAAGTTGTGGAAAGCTGTCAGTTTATGTTGCGTTTTGCAGCGGATAACTTCGCTCACTTCAAAGCGATTTTCGATGCCATCTACAATTTTGAGTTCGATAAATAATACATAAAAGGCCTTTGATGACACCATCAAAAGCCTTTTTGACTTGTTGTACCGAGGTACAGCTGAGATGCTCACTCAAACCGCCCTTTGTTTTTAATCCATTTACCCAATGATTTGAATCTCCCTTACTTGTGCATCTGCCTTGAAGGTAGGTTGTTCAATCTCAACTGGGATGTCGAATGGCACCTCAGGAAGCTCACCATCATAGTCCTCAGGGAAGAGGAGGTACAGAATGCCATTGTCGTAAACTAAGAAATCCTCCCCGTCGAAATAGGTCTTCATGCCTTCTTTTTTCAAGATGTCCTGAACGTTGGAGCCCACATGGAATTGGTCGGGCGTAACGTACTGATCGCTGTAGACCGAGATGCTCCTGATTTTGTCGCTGGGTACATCAGATTCGTCTTCATAAGTGGGAAATAGGGCGATGACTGGCTCACCGTCTTTGACGATTTGGTATTCGAGATCCTCAATGCCTTCTTCATAGACAATGGTGGTAGGAACGATTTCGAAATCGGGAATGGACTCGGGAATTGTGGCACCTATCATGAGGTCGCCAATACCTTCGGGTGTAATGGCAAATAACTGAGAAACAGTGTTCTCTACGATGGTGTTGTCCGCAACCTTGTTCTCAGTAGGTTGGGGGGTGTTGTTGCAGGCCGCCAATGCCACGGCCATCAATGCGATGAGTAAAGCTTTTGTTTTCATGGTTGATTGTGTTTTTTTGCGGGACAAATATAAGGATTTTTGGAAAATTGTATACTTTTGTGCGAAATTATGATATAAAAATCAGTAATGCCATGAAAAAACAGAGGGTTTTCTTATTGTTACTGTTGGCCTTGCTGCCGATGATGGTCTGGGCACAATTTAACCACTATTTCACCGAAGCTTCGCTCCGTGTTGACTATTGCCTTACTGGCAACCAGGTTGTGACCAACTATTCCTTGAAGGAGCTCATCCGCGAACCCTATTGGAGCGGCTCCAAGACCAACCTTATCGACACACTGGAATTCGGCAACTATATCGTTCGTGTCTATGAATCAGGGACGGATCGTCTGCTGTTTTCAAAGGGATACCAAAACCTTTACGGCGAATGGCAGACCACCGATGAGGCCAAGCAGGTCACCAAGACCTTCGACGAGTCGGTCATCGTGCCTTTCCCCAAGGTGAAAATTGACATTGTTTTCTTTTATAAGACATGGGAAGGCCAACTCAAGGAAGGGATGCGCCTCACCGTCAGTCCCGACGACTATTTCATTCGCGATTACGACAATCTTAACTTGCCTGTCTATGAGGCTTGGATTGGCAACCAGGACATCACCAAAGCAGTTGATATTGTGATTCTTCCCGAGGGCTACACTCAGTCCGAGATGGGCAAGTTCATCAAGGATTGTGATTTCTTTGTGGAGAGCATGTTCAGCTATGCGCCTTATGACCGTTACCGTGAGAGCTTCAACATTCGTGGTGTGATGGCACCATCAGCTGAAAGTGGCTGCACCATGCCTGGCGACCATGTCTACAAGAACACCGTCATGCGCTTCAGTTTCTGGACTTTCGACTCGGAACGCTATTGCATGAGCACCGACAACCGCGACATTCGCGACCTCGCTGGACAAGTGCCTTACGACCAAATCTACATCCTCGTCAACACGGAGAAATACGGTGGTGGCGGCATCTACAACTTCTATTGCTCGAGTGCGAGCAGCAACGACCGCTCCAGTGATGTCATCATCCACGAGTTTGGGCACGGCTTTGCTGGTTTGGCAGATGAATACTACTATGCAGGTTCCTCCGACCACATGTATAATCTCGCGTTAGAGCCATGGGAGCCTAATATCACTACATTAGTCGATTTCAGCGGCAAATGGGGCGATATGATGGAGGAGGGAACACCTGTCCCGACGCCACGCGAAAAGAAATACATAAATACTGTTGGCGTGTTTGAAGGCGGCGGCTACGAACCGGAAGGTATGTACAGCCCTCATATGGATTGTCTGATGAATTCCTTCAAGGAACACGACTTTTGCCCCGTCTGTCAACGCGCTATCGAACGAATGATACTTTATTACTCTAAATAACTAAATATAAGAACGGTGTTTCGACAGGCTCAACGACCTTCAATCGCTAAGGTCTCTGAGCCTATCGAAGGGCCGACACCAAGCAAAAATGAACTATCTAGATATAATCATCGCCATCATCCTCTTCCTTTTCGGTTTCAAAGGCCTGCGCCATGGCCTTATTATTGAGGTGGTCACTTTGTTGGCTTTCGGTGTTGGTATTTACGGTGCCATGCACTTTTCCGACTTCACTGCATCCCATTTGCAGGATTTTTTGGAAATCGCCCCCAAATATCTCAATACCGTCGCTTTCGTGTTGACTTTCATTGTGTTGGTTGTTTTAGTTAACCTCATTGGGAGGCTTGTTTCGAAGGCAATAAAATCTTTGAACTTGGGCTTTTTCGACAAGCTGGGCGGGTTTCTTTTCGGCATCATCAAAGGTGTCTTGCTGTGTAGTGTCCTGCTGATGGTGCTCAACAATTTCAAACTGTTGGATATAGTAAAGTCTGAAGCAAAGGAAGAGTCGAAGTTGTATCCATACATTGAGCGGACGGTGCCCTACGTTTATCGTGGTTTTGATTTGGTGAAGGACTACGCCAAGGAGGTGCTACCCAAACAGGAGACCGAAAAGGAGGCCGAGAAAGGCATCGTTTCGACTACTAGTTGGTAATCTTTTAGTCTGTTTCGTTATTCGATAATGCGAAGCACGTGCCAATGAAAAAAGGCGTCACCCCCATATATGGGCGACGCCTTTTTCTTATGTCGTTGTAGCGATTAAATCACTCCGCGTTCCAAGAGGGTCATGATGGTTTCGATGTCATCGTCCTCGGGATTGTTGTGCGGGTCGTATTCCGTTTTGAGGTTGTAGCCCCACAGCCTAGCGAAGCCTTGGTAGAAGAAGGCGCGTACCTTACCGCGCAGCTCTTGGACGACCTTGTAGCTGGTGCTGCCAGTCTCACGGTCGATGAGGCGCACCAAAATGAGTCCCTGGGCGATGGTGAGGTTCTTCAGCTCTTCGGTATATTGGTCGGTGATTTCGTCTTCAGCTTGTTTCATCAGACGCTTGCGCTCGTTCTTGTCGGAGATGTTTGCTAGAATCGAGTCGTACTCCTGCATCTTCGCTCCAGCCAGTTTGGCATAAGGGTACACCTTTCTCACGTTGCTGGCCAGACGGCGGCCTTGGCGCGTGTCGGTGATTTGCAGGTAGCGTTGCATCAGGTCGATATTGACTTCGGGCAGGTAGACGACGAGGGTAGTGTCGCCGTTCTCATCGATACGGCCGTATACCACACTGCCCGTAGTGGGTTCAGCAGGATTGGAGAAATCCACCACCGCCGACTGTGGTTTTGAAGTTGCGGGTTTTTTGACGACGAGGGCTTTCTTTTTGGTTGAGTCACCTTTGGCGATCATTTGGGAATATCCCGTGAGGCTCATCATTGCAATCACTGCAAACAAGACTATTCTTTTCATTGCGTTCATCTTTTTCTTCATTTAACGCTCGGAATTATGCAAGTATTGTGCCAAAAAAAAGCATCAAACCTTGGCTTGATGTTTTTTTGACGAAACTATTTGACTATCAGTCTCCTACATGCAGTTTCTGTAGCCCTGATTTCTCGAGTTTCTGTTCGGCATAGGGACGGTCGATAACCAGCTTCGAGACGGAAGAAGCTGAGGGCAGTTCAAACATGGCATCGTTGAGGATGGCCTCCATGATGGAACGCAGTCCACGGGCACCCACTTTGAATTCGATGGCTTTGTCTGCCACAAATTCAAGCACTTCATCTTTGAAGACCAATTCGATGTGGTCCATAGCGAAGAGTTTTTGGAACTGTTTTACCAAGGCGCTTTTCGGTTCGGTGAGGATGCGTAACAAGGCTTCTTTGTCCAAGGGGTTGAGATGGGTGATAACGGGCAGACGTCCAACGATCTCGGGAATCAGGCCATATTTCTTCAAGTCGGCGGGAGAAAGGTATTGCAGCATGTTGTCCTTGTCGATGGTCTCATTGCCGCCGTTGCCGTAGCCAATTACATTGGTGTGTTTGCGTGCTGCAATATGTCGTTCAATACCATCAAAGGCGCCGCCAGCGATAAAAAGGATGTCTTTCGTGTTGATTTTAATAAATTCCTGTTCAGGATGCTTACGTCCGCCTTGGGGTGGCACATTGACCACATAACCTTCCAGAAGCTTCAGCATGGCCTGCTGCACACCTTCACCCGACACGTCGCGGGTGATGCTGGGATTGTCGCTCTTGCGTGCGATCTTGTCGATTTCGTCGATGAAGACAATGCCACGTTCAGCGGCCTTCACGTCGTAGTCGGCTGCCTGAAGCAGGCGGACTAGGATGTTCTCCACATCTTCGCCCACATAGCCCGCTTCGGTGAGCACAGTGGCATCGGCGATGGCGAAAGGCACGTTGAGCATCTTGGCGATGGTGCGGGCCAAAAGGGTCTTGCCCGTACCCGTCTCGCCCACAAGGATGATGTTCGACTTCTCAATCTCCACCTCGTCGGCTTCCACTTTCTGGCTAATGCGCTTGTAGTGGTTGTAGACGGCCACGGCCAAGGTGCGCTTGGCTTCGTCTTGCCCGATGACATACTGGTCGAGGAAATGCTTGATTTCAGCAGGCTTCTTCAGTGTGAAGCTTTTCTGGTCGAAGCCTTGGCTCCGCATGTGTTCGCCAAACTGTTCCTTGACGATGGCATGGGCTTGCTCGGCGCAGTTGTCGCATATTTCGGCATCAATGCCTTGGATAAGCAGCCTTACTTCACTCGCTTTCCTGCCACAAAACGCGCAAACACCTGACTTCTTTGCCATAGGTTAGGCTTGTTTCTTGATGAGAACTTCGTCAATCATGCCATATTCCTTGGCTTCAGCGGCGGTCATCCAGTAGTCGCGGTCGCTGTCGGCCCACACTTTGTCGTAGGTCTGACCAGAGTGTTTGGCGATGATTTCGTAAAGTTCCTTCTTCAGCTTTTGAATCTCGCGTGCCGTGATTTCAATCTCGGTGGCTTGACCTTCTACACCGCCCATGGGCTGGTGGATCATAATGCGGGAGTGGGGCAGGGCCGAGCGTTTTCCAGCGGTGCCGGAACACATCAGCACGGCAGCCATCGAAGCAGCCATACCGGTGCAGATGGTGGCCACGTCGGGGCTGATGAACTGCATGGTGTCGTAGATGCCCAAACCGGCATATACACTGCCGCCAGGTGAGTTGAGGTAGATCTGGATGTCGCGCTTCGAGTCGGTGGACTCAAGGAATAGCAACTGGGCTTGGATGATGTTGGCCACATAGTCGTCGATGACAGTGCCAAGGAAGATGATGCGGTCCATCATCAGACGGCTGAACACGTCCATCTGGGCCACGTTAAGTTGGCGTTCCTCAATGACGGTGGGACTGATGTAGCCGCTGTTGTTGATTTTGGAAATGTATTGCTCCAAGCCGAGAGTGTTCAGTCCGACATGCTTGGTGGCGTATTTGAAAAATTCGTTATTCATGTTTAAATAGTTGTTGAGTTATAGAGTTTTATAGTTGCCTATGGCTGATGGCCCATGGCTTATGGCTTGCTCTTACGTAAAAGCAAGCCATAGGCCATAGGCTATAGGCCATTAGCCTTTATGCTCTTCTTCGAGCTTCTTCATGAAGTCGGCAGCGGTGGTTTCAGTGTAGTTGATATTCATCCTGCTCTTCAGGAAGGCAGTCATCTTTATGTCGGCAAGTTGGTTCTTGAGATGCTCAACCTGTTTTTCATCTTTGAGATAGTTGGCGGCAATCTTGTCGAGATTGGCCTTCATGTCGTCTTCGAGGGAGGCATAGTCGATGCCAGGGAAGATCTGCTTCAGTACAAAGTTCTTCACCTCTTCATCCTTGATAATGAGCTCAGGGTTGGCTTTCACGATGCTGTCTTCAATGAGTTGCCAACGAAGTCCTTTTACATAGTCTTTTTCGTAGTTTTTCTCTATGTCTTCGGTGGTGATGCTGCCTTGGCTGTTTTCTACAAGCCAGCGTTTCATGAAGGCATCCGGCAGGTCGAAATGAACGGCGGCTACCAACTCGTCAACCATTTTGTTGAAGAGGATGGGGCCAACCTCGGTTTCATGCTGCTTCTCCATCTCAGCCTTGACGGCTTGCTTGAAGGCATCGAGTTCCTTGATTTCCTTGTCGGGGAAGATCTTCTTGAAGAAGTCCTCGTCCAGTTCGGGTTTCTCGTTGCGGATGGCATCGTCAATGATGATGTTGAAGTCGCTGTCGGCGGGAGCCCCTTCGCCCAAAACCTTGGCGGCTTCCTCTTCCGAACCGAACACCTTGGCGAAGTTGACGATGAATTCAGACCCCACTTCCTTGTCGATGAATTTCTTCCTTTGGGTCTTGTTCTTAATTTGGCTCATGTTGAAATAGAGGCCATCTTTCTCGAAACCGCCTTCCACTTCCTTGCCGTTCTTGGCTTCGCGAACCTTGATTTCGAGGCGGTCGTCTTCGCCGACGGTATCGGGATGGCTGGTGTTAGGATTACGCTCCAAAAGGTCTTCAACTACCTTGTCCACTTCCTCATCGGTGGGAACGATATGGTAAAAGTCAACCATGGTATTGGTGAAATCAACGTTGATTTCAGGACGCAGGGCGGCTTCAAAGTAAAAGTCGATATTCTCTTCCTTCTCGAGGTCAGTGGGCTGCTGCATCTCGGTGTCGTTGAGCGGGTAGCCAAGGAGGTCGAGCTTGTTGTCAATGATATGCTTGTTAAGATTTTCCGAAACGATGTTGTTCAAGGCTTCCATTTTCGCGCTGGCGCCGTACATCTTCTTAATCATGCCCATGGGCACCATACCGGGACGGAAACCAGGAACATTGGCTTTTTGGCGCATCTGCTTGAGGGTCTTTTCAACCATCTCTTCGTAATCGGCCTTTTCAACATTGATTTTGATGGAGATGAGGTTGTCTCCTTTTGTGCTTTGTGTGATGTTCATTTCTAAATTATTGATTGTCTTTAACTTGTGCGGATGAAGGGACTCGAACCCTTACTTCGTGAGAAACTAGATCCTAAGTCTAGCGCGTCTACCAATTCCGCCACACCCGCAGGTTAGTCGCGTTTTTGAGGGCGCAAAGATACAACTTTTTTGGGAATTGCACCTTGATTAATATTTCAATTGCTCGTTTTCTGCCGTTTTGCGTCATTGACTCGCTTTGCATCGTCGAATCGGAGATTTGCGAGGAGGAACGACGAAGTAATCCAGGAGAACTGATTTTCTGGACTGCTTCGTTCCTCGCAGTGACGGGAAGCGATCAATTCTTCACGTCAAGAGCTTCTCTTAATGCGTTGCCAATAAGCATAAAGGCTAATACAAGTAGCATGATGGCAATACCTGGCAAAATGGCCAAATAAGCCGCATCCAAAATGATGAAGGCATAATTCTCCTTGATCATGCTGCCCCAAGAGGGCATGGGCGGCTGTACACCGATACCCAAAAAACTCAAACCTGCTTCAAGCAGGATGGCAGAAGCGAAGTTGGCTGCCGACACCACGATGATGGGGTTGAGGATATTGGGCAGGATGTGTTTGAAGATGATGCGCAGGTTTTTGAATCCCAATGCCTTGCCAGCCTCCACAAAGGTTGTCTCACGGATAGAGAGAATCTGTCCGCGCACGATTCGTGCCACTTCTACCCACATGGTCAAGCCGACAGCGATGAATACTTGCGCAATGCCCTTGCCCAAAGCGAAGGTGATGGCAATGACCAGGAGCAGGGTAGGGATGGACCACACCACGTTGATGAACCACACCACCGCGTCGTCGACCTTACCGCGGAAAAAACCGCCCAAACTTCCCATCACGATGCCAATCATCAGGCTAAGCAGCACGGCGATGAAGCCTACCGTCAAGCTGATGCGGCTGCCCAAGATTAAACGGCTGAGGAAGTCGCGCCCGAATTGGTCGGTGCCGAGCAGGAACTTGCGGTGCTTCACGCAATGGCTTCTAATATAGGTGTCAGCCTCTTCAGCCGAAATGAAACCAGCGGTCGTTGAGCCTGTCGAAACACCGCTTTGTATAAGTTCAGTATTATCAACAACCTCAGTCCTTACCGTCGAACTTTCTTCTGCTTGATAGAGATACACTGTCGTGTTTTCCTTGTCCACACGGATGCTGTCAAAAGGCAGGTAGACGTAGTCGTCGGGCCTACCGTTGAACAAAAACTTGAAGAATGACGTTTTGGCAGGGGGCGTTTCCTTGGGAATCATCAGCATGTTGACCTCGAAGCCAGGTTTCTTGGTGCTGATTTCCAGAATTTGTCGGTTGGCGTTGGGTGTCTTGTCGGGGATGATGAGGTAGGCAAACAAGGCCATCAGCGCCCAAAGGAGCACAAAGACGCAGGAGACCATTCCGAGCTTGTTGCTGCGGAACCGCTTCCAAGCCAAGGCTTTGGGAGATTGGGCTTGTTTTGGTTTGTCGTCCATGATGCACCTTTGTTTGCGCCGTCAAAAATAAGCAATTCGCTCATGATTTTGGGTCAAAAATGAAAAAAATGAATTTTTTGCTTGAAAAACGTCGCCGTTTCGGAAAATTGTTGTATTTTTGCAGCCGATTTCCGTGAAATCTACGATTCGACGTAGTCAAAACGGAACAGATGGTGGATTTAGCTCAGCTGGTTAGAGTACCGGATTGTGGTTCCGTGGGTCGTGGGTTCGAATCCCACATTCCACCCTGAGAGGAAGAGGTTCGCGAGAGCCTCTTTTTTGTTTTTTCCCGTGTTTTGCAGAAAAATATGTAATTTTGCACCTCGATATAGAAAGATATGGCAAGGATAATGGCCATCGACCTTGGAAGGAAACGTAGTGGCATCGCCGTCACCGACCCTTTGCAGATTATCGCCAACGGGCTGACGACGGTGGAGTCGCACAAGCTCGTCGACTTCGTGCTGAACTATGTACAGCAAGAGGAAGTGGAACAGATTGTCATTGGTGAGCCCAAGGACATGAAGAACAACCCTTCCGACTGCTCGAAATATATTGAGCCCATTGTCAACCGCTTGAGGAAGGTGCTGCCCGACATGAAAATTGTGCGTTACGATGAGCGCTTCACCTCGGTGATGGCGCACCAAACCATGATTGACGCTGGTCTCAGCAAATCGAAACGCCAGGACAAGGAATTGGTCGACACCATCGCTGCCACCATCATCCTGCAATCCTACTTGGAATCCATAAAAGTTAGGAGTTAGAAGTTAGGAGTGATGAGTAGATTTGATTACTGCTCCCTCCTAACTACACACTCCTCACTAAACTGAACAACTAAATAACTGATCAACTGAACAACTGAATATGATATTACCCATTGTAGCATACGGTCACCCCACCTTGAAGGCCATTGCTCAGCCCATTACCGCTGATTATCCTGAATTGGAAACCTTTCTGAAAGACATGTGGGAAACCTTGGCCCATTCCGAAGGTGTCGGCTTGGCCGCCCCGCAAGTTAACAAGTCCATCCGCTTGTTCATCGTCGACGGCAATCCTTTTTATCCCGACTATCCCGCCGCCAAGGACTTCAAGCAGGTTTTTATCAATCCCGAGTTGTTGGAGACCTCCGACGAAATGGCACCGTTCAGGGAAGGCTGCCTAAGTCTGCCCAATATTTATGAGGAGGTGATGCGCCCCGACAAAATCCGCATTAAGTACTTTGATGAAAATTTTCAGGAGCACGAGGAGGTCTTTGAAGGCATTCGCGCCCGCATCATCCAACACGAATATGAGCACCTGCAGGGTCATGTTTTTGTAGACAACGTCGCACCGTTGCGCAAGACCCTGTTGCAAGGCAAACTACGCGACATCTCCGAGGGCAAATGCGACGTGGACTACCGTATGATTTTCCCGCGTAAGAAGAAACATAGATAATTGTTATAAAAACTTGAATATCATGAAGAAAACTTTGAAACTGATGGCTGTCGCCCTGCTGGCACTCGGATTGTTTGCTTGTGGCGAAAGTCAAAAAGAAATTACCTTAGAGGAAGTGAGAGAGGCTCAATCCATCTTGTTCAATGAAAATGGCTCATTGAATGAAAAGGAAGCACCTAGAGTGGCGGAAAAATACTGCCAGTTTGCTAAACAAAATCTTAACGACACATCTGCTGCCAAATGGCTTTTTCATGCCATGGAAATTAATTTGATGCTGAAAGATTCGAATAAAAGCATCGAGATTGGCAACCAACTGTTGGAACAATATCCTCAGTCAAAATGGGCTCCCCGAACCTTGTTGACGTTGGGCTCTTTTGTTTATAACGACCAGCTCAATGACACGGCTCAAGCTCATGCTATGTTTCAGAGACTCATTGACGACTATCCAGACAGCGAATTTGTGGATGACGCACAGAAATCCATCGAATATCTCGGTTTGTCGCCAGAGGAAATCATGAGCCTGATCGTGACGTCACAAATGGAAGTTGTGGATGATGATTTATAAGTATCCTTTGATGTAAAATGAAAAAAGTCTGTGTTGTCGCAGGCTTTTTTCGTTGGTCAGCATTGGAAGGCTGTTTTCAGCTCATCCACCAAGTCGAGCTTCTCCCATCCGAAGAATTCCACGTCTTTGTAAGTCTTGCCCTCTTTTACATAGGTGGTTTTGTCTTTGTAGAAGACCTCAACGGGTTTGACATCGGGTTGGCGGCCGAAGTGGCCGTAGGAGGCCGTCTCCTCGAAGATGGGGTTGGTGAGGCCGAAGCGTTTCACGATAAAGTAAGGTCTTAGGTCGACCAGTTCTTTCACCTTGAGGGCGATTTCGGCATCGCTCATCTTCACGTGCGAGGTGCCGTCGGTATTCACATAGAAGCCCACAGGCTCGGCCTTGCCGATGGCATAGGCAATTTGCACCAAGGCTTGGTCGCAGACGCCAGCGGCCACGAGGTTCTTGGCGATGTGGCGCGCGGCATAGGCTGCCGAGCGGTCCACTTTCGAGCTGTCCTTGCCCGAGAAAGCGCCGCCACCGTGAGCACCACGACCACCATAGGTGTCGACGATAATTTTGCGACCTGTCACGCCTGTGTCGCCGTGGGGGCCGCCGATGACGAACTTGCCCGTGGGATTCACGTAGAGCTTCATGTCGTCGCCGAAGAGCTTCTTCAGGCGGGCAGGCAACAGCTTCTTTACCCTAGGGATGAGGATGTCGCGCACGTCGGCCTCGATCTTCTTCTGCATTGTCTTGTCGTCGGCAAATTCGTCGTGTTGTGTGCTGATGACGATGGTGTCGATGCGCAACGGCTTCCAACCTTCGCCATATTCCACCGTCACCTGTGACTTGGCGTCGGGGCGAAGGTATGTCATCTTCTTGCCTTCACGGCGGATGTTGGCCAGCTCTTGCAACAAGAGGTGTGAGAGGTCGATGGTGAGGGGCATGTAGTTTTCAGTTTCCTTGCAGGCGAAGCCGAACATCATACCTTGGTCGCCAGCACCTTGGTTCTCATCAGCCTCGCGCTTGACACCTTGGAAGATGTCGTTCGATTGTCCATGAAGGGCAGAGAGCACGCCACACGATTGTGCGTCGAACTGGTATTCTGACTTGTTGTAGCCGATGCGGTCGATGACGCGGCGAGCCACATCTTGTATCTCGACGTAGGCGTTGGTGCGGATTTCGCCTGCAACAACGACCAAACCAGTGGTGACTAAAGTTTCGCAAGCCACCTTCGAGGTGGGATCATAACGCAGAATCTCGTCCAAAACGGCATCCGAAATCTGGTCGCATACCTTGTCGGGATGGCCTTCCGAGACAGATTCTGAAGTGAAATAATAACCCATAACAAATTGTTTATTAGTTAGTTAATAAAGTAATTTGTGGGAAGTTGTTGACTGAAAGAGATAGGAAAAAGCATTGGTTTAGCATTTTTTCTTGTGGTTGCAATCAAATCAAATCTTTCCACGTAAGCGGTTGCAAAAGTACGAAATAATTTTGGAAACGGCATCGCCGCCTCCAAAATTATTTCGTCAGCTTCTGGAAAGCCTCCTCAATACTCAAGTCTTCCTTTTGCAAAGTCTTGATAATGAGGCCGCGGTCCACCGACCATTTCATCAGGTTGGCGCGGATGTCGGTGTCACCTTGAGGTTCGAGAATCCAATGATTGTCCTTTACGCGCTGCACACGGCCTACTTGCGGGATGCTTTGGAGCAGGTCTTCGCTCACTTCGCTCTCAAACTCAACGATGACCACGTTGCTTGTGGCATTGTTCTGTTTTAGGTTCTCAATCTTGTCGTCGGCTACCACCACACCTTTATTAATAATAATAGCGCGTTCGCAGATGGCTTCCACCTCCTGCATGATGTGGGTGGAGAGCAGCACCGTTTTCTCTTGGCCGAGGCTGGAGATGAGGTTGCGGATGTCGATGAGCTGGTTGGGGTCGAGGCCAGAGGTAGGCTCATCAAGGATGAGCACCTGCGGGTCGTGCATCATGGCTTGGGCCAGACCTACACGTTGTCGGTAGCCTTTCGACAAAGCGCCAATCTTCTTGTGTGCCTCAAGGCTGAGCCCCGTTTCCTCAATCATCGCTTCGATACGTTTGTGAGCTGCTTCACCTTTCAGTTGATGCACACCTGCAACGAACTCAAGGTATTCGCGCACGTACATGTCAAGATACAGCGGGTTGTGCTCAGGCAGATAGCCCACGATGCGCTTGACAGCCATCGGGTCATCCATGACATCGTGTCCTTCGACGCTCACCGTGCCCGAGGTGGGCGGGATGAAGCAGGTGATGATCTTCATCAGCGTCGACTTGCCTGCGCCGTTTGGGCCAAGCAGGCCGACGATACCTTTATTAATAGAGAGTGTCACGTCATTAAGGGCGAGTTGTTCGCCGTAACGCTTGGTGATATGGTTGATTTCGATGGACATTTGCGCTATGTTTGAGGCTGCAAATATAGAGAAAATATGAATGCGGTAGGAGATTCCCTTGGGAATGGAGTTTCTCGTTTTGTTTCCGGCGGCGGCCAATAAAGCCTACTAACAGTAAGCACAACAAGCCGCCGCGTTATACACATGCTTTTCCCTCCATTCCCGAAGGGAATCTCCTGAGTTCCGATTAAAAAATTGAATTAATGTGTTGTTGGTAACCAAAAAAGTAGTACTTTTGCCGCCTCGTTAGTAAAGTCCATCATCGGTCTTCTGAACGCGCTAACGCATTGATTTATGGGCGAAAATGAATTAATGCACAAAAAAGTTGGAGCGTAAAGGAGAAAGGTGTATTTTTGCACGCCCAAAAATAGGGTAGTGTCTTATAGAATTGGATAAACATATTAAACACAAAATGAACTACTTAAGTTACAAAACAGTAAGCGTCAACAAGGAAAATGCCAACAAGAAGTGGTATGTGGTCGACGCTGAAGGACAAATCCTCGGCCGTTTGGCAAGCGAGGTTGCCATGGTTCTGCGTGGCAAAAGGAAGGCATGCTTTACTCCCCACAGCGATTGTGGTGATAATGTCATCATCATCAATGCAGAGAAAGTGGTCCTGACTGGAAACAAAATGACACAGAAGTACTACATGCGCTACACCGGCTATCCGGGTGGCCAGCGTATCCGTACCGTTGCTGAGCAGCT